>ERZ791734.833-NODE-833-length-34817-cov-4.761608_pt1 | contig 34817 bp, 24 predicted proteins | sample MGYA00509953_ERZ791734 | MGnify/ENA primary metagenome ERZ791734 (study PRJEB30046, sample SAMN00792038) | human gut metagenome | study: EMG produced TPA metagenomics assembly of the A metagenome-wide association study of gut microbiota in type 2...
TGTATATCTGGAAAAAATAGAACAGAAGGAATGATAATGTACCCTGTAAAATGACGTAACAGGAAAAGGGGCATCCGGGATTGATTTGACAATACAAAGAAAAAATAATATAATGGTCAGCAGAAATTATGACCGGATAAAGGAGACAAAGGACTTTTATGGAGAAGGAAAAGATATCATATGTGAAAGCGGTTCTCTTAATGGGAATTTTTACATTTCTGTTTTTGAGCATCGAGTATCTGTATGTCAATGTGGTTTCAGGCATACTGTCAGAAGAAACTACTGTGAAGGCACAAAATTATGCACTTGGGGCAAGTGCAATAGGATTTGTAATTTATCCGGTTTGCCGCAGGATTTGTAAAGGTATGTATCAGACCGCAGGATGGATTGTAAACGGCATAATAATAGCGGCAGGACTGATTGGTGTGAAGCAGGGAAATTCAGCCGGTATGGTTTTGACATTGGGACTTGTTTTATTTTTGTTTCTTGGAATAATGGGAAGTGCAGTTTTCTATTTTGCATTGTGCCTGCTGAAAAATGACCGGTATCTTGCGAGGATAGCTGGAGTCGGCTATATGACGGGAATATTGCTTCAGGTATTAAAAAATACACTGATCCAATCTGAAGTGGCAGAAATAATACTTTTCATACTGTTTCTGACTGGCCTTGAGATATTGTTAATAAGAACCGGGAAGCAGATGGATGAGGGAGAGAATGAGAATACTGCAGGAAATGGATTGGAGGCAAAAGCAGCCAAAAGAGAAGGAACAGGTAAAAATAAAACTTCCACAGCAGCAGTTCTCCTTCTGATAGTGCTTATTGTTCTGCTGACGTGTATTTTCAGTACACTTGATAATGCGGTGACACTCGTTCATGCGACCGGAGCGGTTGATATCGGACAGGCACCGAGATTTATACTTGCATTCAGTGGTTTACTGGCGGGATTTCTATTTGATATGGGCAACAGGAAATTTATGAATATGGTTATGTATTGTGTTACCCTGTTGTCAACCTTGTGTGTTGCCGCTTTAAAGTTTTCAGAGCCGTTTTTAATGGGATTGATTATTTTTTATATGTCTGCGGGATTTTTTGCAGTATTCTTTACAACTGCATTCATGGAGATATCCCGTTATACGCACCTGCCGGAATTATGGGCAGGTATGGGACGGGCAGTGAATAACCTGACCGCAGCAGTAATTACAGGTGGATCTTTAAATTTGTTATCTTCCGAACTTAATATACAGATGCTCGTTATTGCAATATTATTATTTGTATTGGCAAGTGTGGTTACGACGGCATATACTTATGAAAAGAAGAAACTGATGGAAATACCGGAACCGGATAAGAAACCGGCCGGTGAATTGGATGAGAAGAAGAGAATCCGGCAGATTGCAGAAAGATTTTCCTTTACAGAGAGGGAGACAGAAACATTTTTCTGTCTGGTCAGTACGGAAGACAGCGTCCAGCAGATCGCAGATGATTTATGCGTATCGAAGAGAACTCTGGAGCGGTATATATCTTCCATCTATGAAAAAACCGGGGTAAAGTCGAGAGTTGCACTTATTGGAATTTATAATGATAAATAGTAAGTGCGGGAATTTTCGTTCAGGTAATGCCGGATAAGTCCCTGTATATTTCCGTGGTAAAGCAGCTTACATTCCGGCATAACCCGGTAATCCGCAGGATGCATCAGTGATTCGTGCTTCGGAAGACAGACCGCACCGCTCTGGGAAAGCAGTTCGCCGATAAACTGGGAGCAGAAATAATGCTTTGGACGTTTGTGCTTAATGCGGAACATACAGTATATTGTTCCGAGAATACTGTAGCGGTAGATTGCAGATTGCTGCGACATATGCAGAATCTGCTTTTTTATCTTATGATAAGAAACATTGGATATTTTCATTTCATAGACTTCACAGGCGGTATCCGGATGCAGCCTCATATAGCCTGTGTAGGGACTTTCAATGGTAAATCCGGCAGGCAGGGGCTTTTCCGGCTGAAGTCTGGAAAAAGTATATAAAGAGTCCAGTTTTTTATCCATGCTGATGGAAGCATGGGTATATGGATCAGAAGTAACAACTCCGATTACTCTTGATAATGCAGTGTTTGTTTTTGTTAATACAATATATATGGATTTCAACTCGTTCACCTCGTAAAAAATAAATCTGTTTTTGCAATTCAGCAGATATCCCATGACAAAAAGTCTTAATATAGTATATATGATTCATAAGAATTTGTATAGTGAGAAATTTTTTATATTATAAAAAATAGTGTTGACAAATGTATATAAATGGTTTACTATGAACATATGAATAAATGAACATATATTCAAAAACAAAAAGCAATTGCGAGATAAATTTTCAGGAAAGGAGTAGAATGGACGAAAAATTGCAGGAGATTATAGAGCAGCAGCCGGATGATGAGATATTATATGATTTGGCGGAATTGTTCAAGATATTTGGGGATTCTACCAGAATAAAGATATTGTATGTGCTGTCCGAAAATGAATTGTGTGTAAATGATATTGCACAGGTGCTGAATATGACGCAGTCATCTGTAAGCCATCAGCTCAGGATATTAAAGGATTCAAAGCTGGTAAGGTTCCGGAGGGAAGGCAAGAGTATTTTTTATGCACTGGATGATGAACATGTAAGAAATATTATTAATATGGGTATGGAGCATGTGGAAGAATAACAGAAAGATTGATGGATTTAGAAAGGAAAGGTATTAATTATGAAGAAGACATATAAGATAGAAGTAGATTGTGCAGCATGTGCATTAAAGATGGAAGAAGCAGCAAAGAAAACAGAAGGTGTCCAGGATGCAACGGTAAGTTTTATGACACAGAAGATGAAGGTTGAATTTGCAGAAGGTGCAGAGCAGAAAAAAGTTATGAACGATGTATTAAAAGCATGCAAGAAGGTAGAACCGGACTGTGAGATTTTCATGGACTAGGAAAAGTACCTGGAAATGAGGAGAATATGACAAAAAAGCAGAAAAAAGTTTTATATCGTATTATTATAGCAGCTGTACTGCTGGCAGCATTTATGCTGGTACCGATAGAAGAAAAAAGGATCCGCTTTGTACTGTTTCTGATTCCGTATGCAGTAATTGGTTATGATATTTTGCGAAAAGCAGTTCTTGGAATTGTGCATGGGGAAGTCTTTGATGAGAATTTTCTGATGGCAGTGGCAACGATTGGAGCGATCTGTCTGGGTGACTATGCCGAAGGTGTTGCGGTTATGCTTTTCTATCAGATAGGAGAACTGTTCCAGAGCTATGCGGTTGGAAAAAGCCGTAAAAATATATCTGCTCTGATGGATATCCGTCCGGATTATGCGAATATTGAAAACGATGGAAAACTGGAACAGGTCGACCCGGATGACGTGGAAACCGGAACGGTTATTGTGGTACAGCCTGGAGAAAAAGTGCCGATTGATGGTGTGGTAACGGAAGGAAAATCAACTTTAAATACAAGTGCGTTGACAGGAGAAAGTGTTCCACGTGAGGTACAGGAAGGCGATGAGATTATCAGCGGATGCGTGAATTTGTCTGGTCTGTTAAAGATCCGTACCACAAAAGAGTTCGGAGAGTCAACGGTTTCAAAGATTCTTGATCTGGTAGAAAATTCCAGCATGAAGAAATCAAGATCTGAGAACTTTATTACGAGATTTGCAAAATATTATACGCCGGCAGTCTGTTATTCCGCACTTGCACTTGCGGTTCTTCCGACCATGATAAATCTGATTATGGGAAATTCGGCAGAGTTTGGAAAATGGATTGAACGTGCATTGACATTTCTTGTAATCAGCTGTCCATGTGCACTGGTTATCTCGATTCCACTTAGTTTTTTTGGAGGAATCGGCGGTGCATCTGCAAGGGGAATTCTGGTCAAGGGTTCGAGCTATCTGGAACTGCTTTCCCAGTCGAAGTACATTGTATTTGATAAGACTGGAACACTGACAGAAGGTGTGTTTAAGGTAACGGATATCAGACCTCAGAATATGGAAGAAAGGGAACTTCTGTACTATGCGGCATATGCGGAAAGCTATTCTACACATCCGATCAGTAAGAGCCTGAAAGAAGCATATGCAGAGAAGATAGATAATACAAGAGTAACAGATGTGGAAGAAATCAGCGGACACGGTGTGAGTGCCATGGTGGATGGACATCAGGTGTATGCAGGAAATGGCAAGCTGATGAAGAGAATTGAGATACAGGCAGATATGCCGGAGAAAGCAGGAACGGTAATCCATGTTGCTGTTGACGGCAGATATGCAGGATGTATTCTAATATCGGATGTCATTAAGAAAAACTCAAAAGCAGCGATTCAGGGGCTGAAGGAAGCAGGAGTGAAGAAAACGGTGATGCTCACGGGAGATGCGAAGAAAGTAGCGGACAGTGTGGCAGCAGAGCTGGGTGTGGATGAAGTACACAGTGAACTCCTTCCTGCTGACAAGGTAGAGAAGATAGAGGAACTCATCGCAATGAAAGGTGCAAAGGAAAAACTTGCATTTGTTGGAGATGGAATCAATGATGCACCGGTTTTATCGAGAGCGGATATCGGAATCGCCATGGGAGCTATGGGATCGGACGCAGCGATTGAAGCCGCAGATATTGTCCTGATGGATGATGATCCCGCTAAGATAGCACTGGCGATGAAGATCTCAAGAAAGACATTACGTATCGTATATGAAAATATTGTATTTGCACTGGCAGTAAAATTTGTCTGCCTGGTACTCGGAGCACTGGGTATCGCCAATATGTGGATTGCGATATTTGCTGATGTCGGAGTTATGGTAATTGCAGTATTAAATGCAACAAGAGCACTGCGTACAGGTAATCTTTAAAAATATCACAATAATTATTAATAAGAGAAGAAACTCCGGGAGAAATTTTCCCGGAGTTTCTTCTCTTATTTTGTTAAAATTTATTTTGATTCACTGTATGTTACAGCTGCATTTACAAATCCACGGAATAAAGGATGTGGTCTGTTTGGTCTTGATTTTAATTCCGGATGTGCCTGTGTGGCAATGAACCATGGATGGTCATCCAGTTCGATCATTTCTACAATTCTTCCGTCAGGGGAAATACCGGAAAGCTTCATACCATGTTCAATCAGGGCTTTGCGGTAATCGTTATTTACTTCATAACGATGTCTGTGACGTTCATGAATGGTCTCTTCGCCATATAATGCATAGGCTTTGGATGTCTTATCAAGAACACATGGATAAGAACCTAATCTTAAAGTTCCGCCGATGTCTTCGATACCATCCTGATCCGGCATTAAGTGGATAACCGGATGTGTGGTCTGCGGATCCAGTTCAACACTGTGAGCATCTGCATATTCCAAAACATTTCTTGCATATTCCACGATGGAAAGCTGCATTCCCAGACATAAGCCGAGGAATGGGATCTTATGTTCTCTTGCATAGCGGATAGCAGTAATCTTACCTTCAATACCTCTGTCGCCAAAACCGCCTGGTACAAGAATACCGGACACCTGTCCAAGAATTTCATCCACATTTTCAGGAGTAACGGTTTCGGAATCCACCCATTTAATATGAACTTCGGCATCATTGACGATACCGCCGTGTTTTAATGCTTCTACCACACTGATATAGGCATCATGCAGGGAAATATATTTTCCGACAAGTGCAATATCAACGGATTTCTTAGGATGCTTTGCACGTTCGATCATTTCGGTCCATTCTTTTAAATCAGGTTCCGGGCAGTCAAGCTGCAGACATTTGCAGGCAACTTCGGCAAGATGCTCTTTTTCCATTGCAAGCGGAGCTTCGTATAAAAGTTCCACATCAAGATTCTGTAATACATGATCGCTCGGCACATTGCAGAATAAAGCAATCTTATCTTTTAAAGACTTGTCTAACGGAAGTTCGGTACGGCATACAATGATATCCGGCTGGATACCCATTCCCTGCAGTTCCTTTACACTGGCCTGTGTAGGTTTTGTTTTCATTTCCCCTGACGCACGCAGATAAGGAATCAGGGTAACGTGAATCAGGATCGCATTTTCACGTCCGACTTCATGCTGGAACTGACGGATGGATTCAAGATAAGGCTGACTTTCGATATCGCCGACCGTTCCGCCTACTTCAATGATTGCAATCTCAGTTTCCGTTGTGGAAAAGTTTCTGTGAAATCTGCTCTTGATTTCGTTTGTGATATGTGGAATAACCTGAACCGTTCCTCCGCCGAAATCCCCGCGTCTTTCTTTCTGCAATACGGACCAGTAGATTTTACCGGTAGTTACGTTTGAATTTTTAGTCAGGTTTTCATCGATAAATCTTTCATAATGTCCAAGGTCAAGATCTGTTTCGGCTCCATCATCCGTTACAAATACTTCTCCATGCTGGATTGGGTTCATAGTACCCGGGTCAATATTGATATATGGGTCAAACTTCTGCATGGTAACTTTGTAGCCACGCGCTTTTAATAAACGTCCCAGAGATGCTGCGGTAATACCCTTACCCAGTCCTGAAACAACACCGCCTGTAACAAAAACATATTTAACTGGCATTTTAATCCTCCTCGTGATTTTAAATCGGAATATTACATTTTAGACAAAATTCGCCTTTTAAGATATTATTATACAACGGAAAGAAAAATAATCCAATAGAAATTTTAAAAATCTTGAAAATAATCATTTAACAAAAAAATCACAATATCATTATTGATTTATGTGAAAACTAACAGTATACTATATAAGTATAGCTTTACAGGCTTGCAAATTTAATACGGAAAGAGGACAGAATGGAAAATAATAATGAAAATCAGCCATTAAAAGATGGTGATGACAATAACAAGAATAAGAAAAATAAACAGAAAGTGATAACCATTGTTGTTGCACTTCTGGCAACACTGATGTTAGTTACCATGTTCAGCTCGGTTGTACAGAGTACCTCACGCAAGGAGATAAAGTACAGCAAGTTCCTGTCCATGCTTGAGAAGGGTGAAGTTGATGAAGTAGAAGTAAGTTCCAAGGGAATGATTCTCATTTATCCGAAAGAAGAACGGTATACCCTGACAGGTGAGAAATTTGCCTACTGGACCATGGTACTGAGTGGGGATAAGCTTCAGGAAGAACTGGAAGCTTCAGATGTCGACTGGAAGGTGAATGATGAGAGTACGAATTCCGTGATTGTGGAATTCATTGTATCATGGGTACTTCCATTTGCATTGATTTATTTTGTGATGGGATTTTTCCTGAAACGTATGACCGGCGGCATGGGCGGCGGCGGAATCATGGGTGTAGGAAAGTCCAATGCAAAGATGTACGAACAGAAGAAGACCGGGGTGACCTTCCTGGATGTGGCAGGTCAGGAAGAAGCAAAAGAATCTTTGAAGGAAATTGTGGATTTCCTGCATAATCCTGGAAAATATGCAAAAATCGGTGCAAAACTGCCGAAGGGAGCATTGCTTGTCGGACCTCCTGGTACAGGTAAAACGCTGCTTGCCAAAGCGGTTGCAGGTGAGGCGAATGTACCGTTTTTCTCCCTGTCAGGTTCTGATTTTGTAGAAATGTTTGTCGGAGTTGGTGCTTCGAGAGTAAGGGATCTGTTTAAACAGGCACAGCAGGCTGCTCCTTGTATCATTTTTATCGATGAGATTGATGCGATCGGTAAGAGCAGGGATTCCAGATATGGTGGTGGAAATGACGAGAGAGAACAGACATTGAACCAGCTGCTGTCTGAGATGGATGGTTTTGATTCTTCCAAGGGACTGATTATCCTGGCGGCAACGAACCGGCCGGATGTGCTGGATAAGGCATTGTTAAGACCGGGACGTTTTGACCGGAGAATTATTGTAGATAAGCCGGATTTAAAGGGAAGAGTGGAAACCCTGAAGGTGCATTCCAAGGATGTGCTGATGGATGAAACTGTTGATTTGGAAGAAGTTGCACTGGCTACCTCGGGTGCAGTCGGATCGGATCTGGCAAATATGGTGAATGAAGCTGCGATCAATGCAGTTAAGAACGGCAGGCAGGCAATTTCACAGGCTGATTTATTAGAAGCGGTGGAAGTGGTAATTGCCGGTAAAGAGAAGAAAGACAGAATCTTAAGTGAAGTCGAGAAGAAGACAGTGGCTTACCATGAAGTAGGTCATGCCATGATTACTGCTCTCGAGAAAAAGGCAGAACCGGTGCAGAAGATTACGATTGTTCCAAGGACAATGGGCTCACTTGGATATGTTATGCAGGTTCCGGAAGAAGAGAAGTATCTTATGACAAAGGATGAACTTCTGACCAGAATCGTCACACTGCTCGGCGGACGTGCTGCAGAGGAGATTGTCTTTGATACGGTAACGACCGGAGCGGCGAATGACATGGAGAAAGCCACAGATCTGGCGAGAGCCATGATTACACAGTATGGTATGTCTGATAAATTCGGACTGATGTGTCTTGAAAAAGAACAGGATACCTATTTATCAGGAAGAACCGTGCTGAACTGCTCAGATGCAACCTATACGGAAGTAGATACGGAAGTAAAGGAACTTTTAAAAGAATGTTATGAGAAGGCGAAGAAGCTTCTTTCTGAAAACAGGGAAGCAATGGATCGGATTGCGGATTATCTGTTTAAGAAGGAAAATATTACAGGAAAGCAGTTCATGGCATTATTTGAGGGAAAAGATCCGGATGCAAAAGAAGAATCGAAGCCGGAAGAAAACGAAAAGCCGCAGATTGAAATAGAAATAGAGAAAAAAGAAGACACTGCGGACACAGAAGAAGTAAACACAGAAGAAGTAGACAAAGAAGAAGAATAACATTGGACAGAGGGTGGATTCGCAGATGCGGCCCCCTCTGTTCTGCTATGACAGGAGGTAAAAGAAAAAATATGAAAAAGCTGGTTTCATGGAATGTAAACGGACTCAGGGCATGCATGGAGAAAGGATTTATGGATTTTTTCGATAAAGTGGATGCCGATATTTTCTGCCTTCAGGAGATAAAGCTCCAGGAAGGACAGATTGACTGGAAGAAAGAAGGCTATCATGCATACTGGAGTTATGCAGAGAAAAAGGGCTATTCCGGAACTGCCATTTTCACAAAAGAAGAGCCGTTGAGTGTGTTTTACGGCATTGGAGTGGAAGAACATGACCATGAGGGAAGGGTGATAACCCTTGAATTTCCGGAATTCTATATGGTGACCTGCTATACCCCGAATTCACAGAGAGGACTGACCAGACTGGAATACAGGATGCAATGGGAGGATGATTTCAGAAAGCACCTGATTAGATTAAAAGACAAGAAACCGGTTATTATGACCGGTGATCTGAATGTGGCACATCAGGAGATTGATTTGAAAAATCCGAAAACAAACCATAAAAATGCAGGATTTACGGATGAAGAGAGAGGAAAGATGACAGAACTGCTGAATGCAGGGTTTGTTGACACTTACCGGTATTTTTATCCGGATACCGAAGGGGTGTATTCCTGGTGGTCCTATATGTTCCATGCAAGGGAGAAAAATTCCGGATGGAGAATTGATTATTTTATTGTGTCAGAAGATTTTAAGGAACATCTGGAGGATGCCAAAATCCATACGGAAGTGATGGGTTCGGATCATTGTCCGGTTGAACTGGATATTAAATTATAAAGGAGAGAGAAGAAGATGAAGATAAGAATCACGGATCAGAATAGTGTTGCAGTTTCAAAGGATATGTACGGATTGTTCTTTGAGGATATTAATTACAGCCTGGATGGCGGATTGCACGCAGAAATGCTGGAGAACCGTAATTTTGAGGCGGTGTTTGCCTTTGGTAAGAAGGATGATTTTGGTACGGTATATGATGGCGGATATGGATGGCAGGTCTATGAGGACAATGGTGCCGGATCTTTCATGAGCTTTGACAGCAGCGAACCGGTGAATCAGGTAAATCCGCATTATATGGTCTTTATGGGAAAGGGAGAGAAGCCTTCGTTTACCAATAAGGCTTACGATGGGATCTATATGCAGGAGGGAAAGAAGTATCTCCTGTCATTCTATGCACGACCGGCAGAGGGTACAAAGGAAGTGCGTGTATCTGTCCGAAAAGACGGAAAGATTGCTGCAGAAACAGAAGTTCTGGCATTACAGGCCGGATGGAATAAATATGAGACAGTGCTTACTGCGAAGATGGATGTGAAACAGGCTGATTTTGTTGTGTCCCTGGAAGGGGAAGGAACGGTATGCTTTGATTTCTTTTCGCTTATGCCGGAAGATGCTGTATTGCATGTGTTCCGCAGGGATCTTACCGAACGGTTAAAGGAATTAAAGCCGTCCTTTATGAGATTTCCGGGCGGATGTATTGTGGAAGGAAATACACTGGAAAACCGTTATCATTGGAAGGATACCATTGCACCGGTGGAAGAGAGAAAGTTTAACTGGAACCGCTGGGCTGTCCACAATAATAACGAAGCAACAGGTTTCTCAGGTCCGTATCCGCATTATGGACAGACTTACGGCGTAGGATATCATGAATACTTTTTATTATGTGAGTATCTGGGTGCAAAGCCATTGCCGGTTATGAATGTAGGGCTTGCCTGCCAGTTTATGTCCACGGAGAAAGTGGATATTGAAAGCCTTGAGATGCAGGAATATATCCAGGATGCACTGGATCTGATTGAGTATGCGAACGGGGATGTGACCACGGAATGGGGAAAGAAAAGAGCAGAAATGGGACATCCAAGTCCGTTCCATCTGGAATATCTGGGAGTTGGAAACGAGCAGTGGCAGACAGATTCCGTGAATTTCTATGGAAGATATGAAATGTTTGAAAAGGCAATTCATGAGAAATATCCGGAGATAAAACTGATCGGAAGTTCAGGCCCGGATGTATGGGGCGGCGGTTATTTCCGGGCATGGGAATGGGCAAGAAAGGCAGCCAAGACAAATGATAATCTGGTATATGCCATTGATGAGCATTACTATGTAGCACCGGAATGGCTATATGACAATGTTCATTTTTATGATGAGTATGACCGCAAAATCAAGGTATTTGCAGGTGAATATGCCTGCCATATTCCGGGAAGTGCAGGACGCATGAACTGTCCGGAAGCTAATACACTGGGCGGTGCGTTGGCAGAGGCAGCCTTCATGACCGGTCTTGAGCGGAATGCAGATGTTGTTGCACTTGCAAGCTATGCTCCGTTATTTGCAAGAATGGGATATACGCAGTGGTCACCGGATTTAATCTGGTTTGATGGGGAAAAATCTTATGTGACACCGAGTTATTATGTACAGCAGTTATACAGTCTGTACCGCGGATCAAGAACATTGCAGGCACAGACAGATATTCCGGCGGATAAGGAAAAAGAGGAAGGTCTGTATGTCAGTGCCACAGAGGATGAGCAGGGAAAAGTTATTCTTAAGGTTGTAAACCATTATCCAGCGGACAGACAGATAGAGATTGAGAGTACGGTTTCCAGAATCGGCGAAGGAAAGGAATATACATTGCATTGCATCAGCGGTGATGAGGAATTGAGAAATACAATCAATCATCCGGAACAGGTAAAAATAAATACAAAACAGGGTAAAATCACTGGAAATTCCGTAAACGTTCCGGCAAACAGTTTTTCTGTGTTTATTTTCTTTTAATATAATTTTTCTTGTAATCGGGAAATGCATTTGCTATAATAATAGACACTTTGTCTAGTATGCATGGGATACCTGCAGGGCGGCAGCAGCCATTCAGCAGGTATCCAGAGCATTGTGCAGAGCGGCATCATTGTGATTTATAAGGAAAAGAAGGATTGCTAAATGAAGAACATTATAAAAATTTTTATCAAAGATTTGAAAAGTATTTGTACAAATTTCTTTCCATTACTGATATGTGGGGCGCTTGTTATTATTGCGAGCTGTTATGCGGTTTTTAATATTTTTTCAAACTGGGATCCATATGGAAATACAGATAATCTGACTATTCTCGTATACAATAACGATAAAGGCTACACCGCAGAGGATGGAACAGAGTATAATCAGGGAGATTCGATTATAGAAAATCTGAAAGAGAATAAATCCATTGACTGGAAAGTGGCAGATACAAAGAATGCCTTGATTGAAGCTGTTACGAACGGGGATGTGTATGCCGGAATTGTAATAGATGAAGACTTTTCAAAGGATATACTTGATTTCCTGTCTGCGGATTCCGGTTTTCAGAAACCGGAAATTACCTATTATGATAATGGAAAGAAAAATGCCGTGGCAGTCAAGGTTACGGATACGGCAGTAGAGACATTGCAATCCACTATTAATAAGACCTTTCTGGAGACAGTTGTAAAGACAGTGATGGAACAGGTCAGTAATATTGTAAATGAGAGCGGTGAGGAAAATGCAGCCGATCTGATTATTTCAAAACTGACTTCCATCAATGATAATCTGGTACAGTATGATCAGATTATTACGGATTTTACGAGTGAAAACCAGGAAATGCATGGAAAACTGGATATTGCACAGAGAGAACTGGAGAATGTCCAGGGCGATATTAATAATGGAATCAGCGATGTGCAGAGTATCCAGGGCGGACTTACAGATACGAAGACATCTTATCAGCAATTTTCCGCTACCATGAATTCGCTTCTTGGCGATATGGAGAATTCACTGGCTACGGTTGCATCCGATGTGCAGAATTCAAGACTTCTGACGAGTGATATCGATCAGTTGAACAGTATATTAAACAAGACACTGACCGACGTTTCCGGATTATATGATACGGCAATGAATGTCGGAAAGAACTACAGCAGCGAAACGATAAAGACTTTTATTACAGCGATCCAGACTTTGAATTCTTCGTTGATAACGGTACAGCAGGTCAATATCCAGGCACCGGATCTCAGTACGTTAGACCAGGCACTTGGAAACTGTGCGTCACAGATAAGTTCCCTTCAGGATACATATAATAATGTAGTGACACCTGAGATTAACGGTGTTCTTGATAATATGAATATGGTGCTTGAAAATGTGACCATAACCATGCAGACACTGAATAATCTGACCGGAAATGCAGGTACATTGTTTTCTAATATCGATACAACGATTACCTATACAGACGAGAGTCTTGCACAGGTGCAGACGGTAATCAGGGAAATCAGTTCCAAACTTCAGAATGTCCTGGAAGAGGTACAGACAGCATCGGACAGTGAGAAGATGCAGATACTGGTAAGTTTTCTGACCGGCGATGCGGACAGCTATGGAAAATATTTTTCAGAAATCATACAGGTGGATACGAATGTAGTATTCCCGGTAGATAATTATGGAAGTGCCTGCAGCGTATTCTATGTGGTGCTGGCATTGTATGTACTGGCACTGATTCTGACCTCGGAGCTGAAGGTGGAGGCAGATACCACAGAACTTACGGATGTAAAGCCTTACCAGACCTATTTTGGAAGATATCTTACCTTCTGGCTGTTAGGTTTTATACAATCCCTGTTATTAAGTGCTTTTCTAATTTTCGTCATGAAGATCCAGTGTCAGCATGTTATTACATTCTTTGTGGTAAATGCAATTATTTCCTTTGTATTTACCAATATAACTTACAGTTGTGTTAAGACATTCGGGCTGATCTACGGAAGAACACTGGCAACCATACTGGTTATCTTCCAGATGAGTACGGGCGGATGTACCTATTCCGTGGAACAGATTCCTTCTTCTATGCGTTGGCTGTCAGCATATATGCCATTTACTTACTGCTCAAATGCATTAAGAGAGGTATGCTTCGGCTATACGAACTATGATTTAAGCATATATCTTGGCAAGCTTATGATATTTGTCGCAGTATCCCTGTTCTTCGGACTGGTTGTCCGCGGACCGATTTATAATCTGATGGTATTCATTGATACCAGACTTCAGGAAACCGGAATCATGGGAGTAAAAGAAGAGGAAGAAGACGAAGAGGAGGAAGAGTATGACGATGAAGGCGAAGAGGAAGAAGAGTATGACGATGAAGGCGAAGAGGAAGAAGAATATGACGATGATGATGGGGAGTATATTGATGTAGAAGAAAGAGAAGGAGGTGACCGGAATGAATAATCAGGATTCAGAAAAGTATGAAACACTCTATCGTGAGTTGTTAAAATATTCGGAAGAAACGCATGAGCGGAATAAAAAACGCATTTCAGCAGGTATTAAATGTCTGATTATTATTCCGGTACTTCTGCTGATTCTTTTGTTCAATGTTACTTCAAATAAAATTGCGTTTTTAATTATCTGGATTATGTCCGTCCTGATTATTACCGGAGCACTGATTGCGATTGAATATAAAGATCATATGCTGCAGAAGAAGATCCGCCAGCTGAGCGGACAGGATGAGGAGATCCGGGCCTTGACAGCAGAACAGATGGAAGAGGTAAGACGGCGCACAAAACATATTCCAAAGAGTTCTTCGGATTTCTTTAAAATATTTACGCATGATATGAAGAAGATATTCAGCAATGTGGTAGCGATCGTCATCATGATCGGTCTGATCTGCCTGCCATGTATTTACTGCTGGACGAATCTGTTATCTTCCTGGAGTCCGTATACGGATCTGAACGCACTGAATATCGGTGTATATTCCATGGATCAGGGCTTCTATGTCGGAGATGTTTATATTAATATCGGTCAGACCGTTATGGAATCATTGAAAGAAAATAATACGGTAGGATGGGTATTCTATGGCGAGGGTGCGGATGTTACGGATAAAGATACCAGGGAAAAACTGGATGATGAAATACAGAACGATGTATACAAAGGAGATTTGTATGCGGCATTTGTAATTCCGGAGGATTTCTCAGAGAAATTGATTGATTTCATGAATGAAGATCTGGCACATCCGACGATCCAATATTATGAAAACCAGAAAAAGAATGCGATTGTGCCGAAGATAACCAGTAAGGTAAAGACAACGGTACAGGGTCAGGTAAATGATACCATTATCACACAGCTTTCAACCGTGATTGCAGAAGCCGGCGGATATTTTACCGGGGACGATAAGAACATTACTGCGGCAGGCACAACAACACTGGAGAATCTGAGCAGTGATTTGAATTCCTATATCAACATTTTAAATTCCTTTATTTACATTACACAGTCGGCACAGACGATTATGAGTTCGTCCCATGATCTGATACCGGATCTGGATTCCATTGTAAAGAACGGACAGAATACGATTAATTCGATGGAAAATATTCTGGTGTCCGGCAACCAGACGATCAGCCAGGCAGGTGCAACCATGGATGCGGCATTCGACCTTGTGGATTCACAGCTGCGTAAGTTAGAAGAACTGGCGGCACAGGATACCAATACCATAGAGAGTGCATTAGGTACAATCCAGAGTGATGTTACTTTGATCCGCAACCAGATGAAACTGTTAGAAACCATGCTGGAGTCCTGGAAAAATATGACACGGGATAATCTGAACGGAACAACTCTGCCGGATAATATTGAAAAGCCAACCCTGCCGGATAATATTGAAAAGCCAACCCTGCCGGATAATATTGAAAAGCCAACTCTGCCGGATAATATTGAAAAGCCAACTCTGCCGGATAGCGATGCGGTAAAGAATCAGGTGGAAGAGCAGAAGAAGAAGCTGGAAGAATATTATAACAGTCTGGAAGGAAATCTTACGGCGCTGCAGAATGATTTGACGGATCTGGAGAATCTGGCGGGAACTTCACAGAATGACAGTAAGGCATTAAGAAAAGAACTGCTTGCAAAATTGCAAAATTGTGAAGATGATTTCAAACAGGTCAAGCAGGTATACAACAGTTCCCTGAAGCAGTCCATTAACAGTACCGGAAATTCCCTGTATACAAGTCTGATTAAGGCAAGCGGTCTGCTGACTAATATGAATGTTGATTTTGACTCCATCAGCCAGAATCTGCAGAAATATGCGGATGAACTGCAAAACGGAACAATCGCACTTACGGATTCAAAGACAATGGCAGAGAATCTTGTGGCGAAACTGAATGAGATTACATCTTATCTGAATGAACTGCAGCAGAACGAACAGTATCAGGCACTGGCAGATTTACTGGAAAATCATCCGGAACAGTTTGCAGATTTTGTAGCCGAACCGACAAAGGTAGATCAGAATGTCATATATGAAATCAATGACAAGGCAGGAAATTCCTATGCAAGTTCCATGAGTGCCTTTTACACGGTGCTGGCATTGTATTTGTCCTCTCTGTTCTGTATGGTTATCATTCATGCGGAATTTAATCATAAAAACTATCCGGAGATAAGTGGAAAGGTATCACGTTTCCAGCAGTACATCGGCAGATGGATGACATTTGCATGTGTCAGCATACCGACAAGCGTTATTCTGGCATTGGGCGATTTGCTGTTTATCGAAGTGCAATGTAAGCATCCGGTGGCATTTGTGCTTTCCGTAGTGGCTATCGGACTGGTATTTAATCTGTTTGCATACTCTTGTGCATTCGGGCTGGGACTGATCGGAGAAGCATTTGCATTGCTTTGTATGATTATTGCAGTAGCATGCTCATCTTCGTTCCCATTCGACCTGCTGCCGGATATCTTTACAAAATTGAATAATCTTAATTTAATCATATTCCAGCCGGGAATGAATATGTTGAAGGAAACCATTGCCGGTTACAATGCCATAGATTACTGGAACTATTTCCTCCAGTTAATGGGTTATGTATTTGCCGGAGCATTGATTGCACTTGGAATCAGCAGGATTCCACCGGTACACTGGATATGTGAATTGTTCGAAAAGAGAAAAAATGACAGTCATGTCATGCTTTAAATTAAATAGAGAAAAATAAGAATCAATATCGAGTAGCAAAATGCATAAATCCGGATATGACAGATGGATTTATGCATTTTTTACTATATAAAAATACATCAGACATATCAAGTATGTAGGTAATTGCGAAACACTTAAATTTTTGTAAATGCATATGCAAATGAAACATTACACGAAGGCACGCTCCCGCTACATTCGGCTGGTAGCGGTACTAAGATGCTAAAATACAGCATCTAAGTGCCGACCGCCTCATAGTACCTTCTTAGTAATTGTTTGATTTGCATATACAATAAAGATAAATTATGTGTTTCGCAATTACCTAATATCAAGTATGTCATGAAAGGAGGAAAAATGTTTAAATATTTAAAAAAGTATTGGCTGTATGCATTGCTTGCCCCAGTGTTTATGATTGGGGAGGTTTTGATGGATTTGGTGCAGCCGGGGATGATGAGTACGATTGTGGATGAAGGTGTATTAGGATTGTCAAATCATAATGTAGGAGATTTGTCCATAGTAATATCCGTTGGTATCCGGATGATAGGCGTTGTATTTCTGGGAGGTGTTTTTGGTGTGCTTTCCGGTGTGTTTACGAATCTTGCAAGCCAGAATTTTGGAAATGATATGAGAAAAGACTGTTTTGGAAAGATTATGTCATTATCACTGGAACAGACGGATCAGTTTTCTACCGGTTCACTTATTACCAGAGTAACAAATGATGTGACACAGGTACAGAACATGGTAGCACAGTGTATTCGGGGATTTGTGCGTATGATGATGTTCTTCATTGGTGGAATATTCTGTATGATATCATTAAATATGAGTTTTGGTGTTATAGTGCTGTGTGCTTTGCCGCTGGTTATGATTGTAGTCATGTATTTTATTGCAAAAGTAACACCATTATACGGAATTTTGCAGAAAAAACTTGATCGGGTTAATTCTGTTATGCAGGAAAATGTCACGGGTGCAAGGGTTGTTAAGGCTTGCGTCAAGGAAGAATATGAGAAGAAAAGATTTTTTAAGGCAAATGATGAACTGGTAGGAACCCAGTTAAATGTATTGGTGCTCTTATCCTATATGACACCGATCATGAATATTATTATGAATATTGCAGTTGTAGCAGTAATATATGTCGGTTCGGTACAGGTAAAAAATGGTGCGGTAACACCGGGAAATGTAATGGCGGCAATTACATATCTGACACAGATATTAAACAGTGTTATGATGCTTGCTATGATTTTCCAGACGGTATCAAGAGGAACAGCATCCATGAAGAGATTAGAAGAGGTACTGGGAAGTACACCGGCAATTATGGATGGAGCTTATGAAAGTGAAAATCTGGATCAGGAAAAGGGAAAAATAGAATTTCGTCATGTTTCCTTCGCTTACCCGCAGACAGCAGGAGAAGCAGTATTAAAAGATATCAGCTTTACCATACAGCCGGGAGAGACATTTGCCATTCTTGGAGCAACCGGATGCGGAAAGTCCAGTCTGGTCAATCTGATTCCACGTTTTTATGATGTTACGGAAGGAGAAGTCCTTCTGGACGGAAGAAATGTAAAGGAATATCCGATCAGGGAACTTCGGGATAAGGTGTCGATTGCTTTGCAGAAAAGTGAATTATTCAGTAAAACTATTAAAGAAAATATCAAATGGGGAAATGCAGATGCTGATGATGAAGCAGTAGAGAATGCTGCGAAAATTGCACAGGCGGAAGAATTTATTCTGGGACAGCCAAAGGGATATGATACCGAAGTAGCTGAGAAAGGAATGAGTCTTTCCGGCGGACAGAAACAGAGAATAGCAATCAGCCGTGCCGTATTAAAAAATGCTGAAGTGCTGATTTTTGATGATTCCACAAGTGCACTTGATTTGAAAACGGAGGCATTGCTGTATAATGCTTTAAACCAGAAATGCAGAAATACAACAAAGGTTATCATAGCACAGAGAATTGCTTCCGTAAGAAATGCTGACAGGATAGCTGTGCTGGAAAACGGAAAAATAGCGGATTGCGGCACACATGAAGAATTAATGAAAAATAGCCGTATTTATCAGGATATATACACATCACAGCTCAAGCAGGGAGGCGAAATATATGAGTGAAAATAAAAGACCGGCAGAAATGCCCATGATAAGACCGGGTGGTAGAAGAGGACCAGGTCAGGGAATGCAGCCGGTAGAAAAAGCAAAAGATGGAAAAGGAACATTAAAGAGACTGCTGCATTTTTTCTCAAAAGAGAGAAAAATGGTTGCAATGCTTTTGGTTGTTGTAGTAATCATGGTAATTTGTTCCGTATATGCACCAAAATTGCAAAGTAATGCGATAGATGTCATAGCAGGCCATACTTTTGAAAAAGTAAAAAATATTCTGTTCGTTATGGCAGGAGTCTATCTTTTATATGCATTGTGCAGCCTTATACAAAGCCTGTTAAGTGCACATTTAAGCCAGCATATTGTAAAAAGAATGAGGGAAGAATTATTTGATAAAATAGTAAATCTTCCGGTAAAATATCTTGATACACATCCGCATGGGGATATTATGAGCCGTATGACAAATGATGTGGAAAACATATCCAATACTATTTCACAGTCTTTAAGCTCGCTGGTTTCCGGAATCCTTACCATAGCCGGAACAGTGGCAATGATGGTATATCTGTGCTGGCAGCTTGCATTATTATCCTGTGTTACTGTAATATTGACGGTAATAGTAACCAAAGTATTGTCCGGTTATATGAGACATTTCTTTGTAAAAAGACAGATTCTGCTTGGAACTCTGAACAGTACAACGGAAGAGAATATTACCGGATATAAGACTGTTGTCGCATATAACAGGCAGGACGACGTTATCCGGGAATTTAATGATACATCCGATGCACTTACAAAAACAGGAATTATGGCAGAAATTCTGGGTGGCTCCATGGGGCCGCTCATGAATGTCATTAATAATATCGGGTTTGTAATAATAGCTGCATTTGGAGGATATTTTGCAATTCATGGCATTGTATCCGTAGGTATGATTTCTGCATTTATTGTGTATGCAAGACAGTTTGGCAGACCAATCAATGAAATAGCGAATCTCTATGGACAGATTCAGACGGCAATTGCCGGTGCAGAACGAGTGTTCTCTATTATGGATGAAAAGGAAGAAGAAAAACAGGGAAAAACAAGTATGCCAAAGGGAAAAGGTGTTGTGAATTTCGAACATGTTGATTTTTCCTATGTTCCGGAAAAACAGGTATTATATGATTTTAATCTGGAGGTAAGAGCAGGACATAAAGTGGCACTTGTAGGGGCGACCGGAAGCGGAAAGACCACGGTGGTTAATCTTCTGATGCGTTTTTATGAAATCAGTGCAGGAAAAATATCCATTGATGGTGTGGATATAAGAGACATTGGAATGGATGAACTGAGGAAAAATATTGCTATCGTATTGCAGGATACGGTATTATTTTCTGACACAATAAGAAATAATATAAAATATGCGAATCTGGATGCAGAAGAAGAAAAAATGAAACAGGCAGCAGCGACGGCGAACTGCGGCAGGATGATTGAACGCATGGAGCAGGGATATGATACTATACTGTCAGAAGGCGGACAGAATCTGTCACAGGGACAGAGACAGCTCTTGTCCATTGCACGTGCAGTACTGGCAGATCCGAAGATACTGATACTTGATGAAGCTACATCGAGTGTGGATACCAGAACAGAGAAGCATATTCAGGATGCTATGGTAAACCTGATGAAGGACAGAACGAGCCTGATTATCGCACACCGTCTGTCTACTATCCAGGATGCAGATTTTATTGTGGTTCTTGATGGAGGAAGAATTGTGGAAACCGGAAATCATGAAGAACTGATTGAAAAGAAGGGCAGATACTATGAATTGTATATGACTCAGTTTGCAGGAAGAGAAATCTGACATGCCTTGCTAAATTGCTTTCGGTATGTTAAGATTAAGAAAAAATATCGGCATTTAGAGGAAGTATTGCAATGGAAGATTTTAATATAGAAGAAGAGTTAAAAAAGCTCCCGGCAAGTCCGGGAGTCTATCTTATGCATGATGCGTCAGAAGAGATTATTTATGTCGGAAAAGCCATCAGTCTGAAAAACAGGGTACGCCAGTATTTTCAGGCAAGCAGGAAGCGTACTGCAAAAATAGAACAGATGGTGTCGCATATCAGCTATTTTGAATACATCGTGACAGATTCAGAACTGGAAGCCCTGATTCTGGAATGTAATCTGATCAAAGAGCATCGACCGCGGTATAATACCATGCTCAAGGATGACAAAACCTATCCGTACATCAAGGTTACGGTGGGAGAAGATTATCCGCGGATTCTGTTTTCCCGGGACATGAAAAAGGACAAATCCCGTTACTTCGGTCCGTACACCAGTGCGGGTGCTGTCAAGGACACCATTGAACTTCTGCGGAAAATCTATCATATCCGGACGTGCAACCGATCCCTTCCGAAGGAGATCGGCAATGGCAGAGCCTGTCTGAATTATCATATCGGGCAGTGTGATGCACCCTGCATGGGATATATCGGAAAAGAAGAGTACGGAAAGCAGGTGGAGCAGGCACTTCGTTTCTTAGGCGGTGCATATTCGGATGTAATAAAAATGTTAGAGAAGAAGATGTATGATGCATCCCATGACATGAATTATGAAAAAGCGGCGGAATACCGGGATTTGATTACCAGTGTCAAAAGCGTGGCACAGAAGCAGAAGATTACTTCCGAGGAAGGACTTGACCGTGATGTAATCGCATATGCGGCAGATGGAAATGATGCGGTGGTGCAGGTATTTTTTATCCGCGGCGGAAAAGTGCTGGGAAGGGAACATTTCTTTGTGCGGATAGCCATGGAAGAGGATATTCTCACGAGTTTTATCAAGCAGTATTATTCCGGCACTCCGTTTATTCCGAAGGAAATTCTGGTATCGGATGAACTGCGGGAAGCAGAGGTAATCGAGGAATATCTGTCTTCAAGAAGGGGAAATAAAGTGTCCATTCTGAATCCGAAAAAAGGACAGAAAGAAAAAATGGTGGAACTGGCGCAGAAGAATGCAAAGATGGTGCTGGATCTGGATCGGGACAAGGTAAAGCGGGAAGAGGCGAGAACCATCGGTGCCATGCAGGATATCTTTACCCTGTTGGGAATCGAAAGCCACAACGATTACCGCATCGAAGCATATGATATCTCGAATACCGCCGGTTTCCAGTCCGTTGGTTCTATGATTGTATATGAGAATGGAAAACCGAAACGGAACGATTACCGGAAATTCCGGATTAAAACCATAGAAGGGCCGAACGATTATGGCAGCATGGAGGAAGTTCTGACCAGAAGATTTACCCATGCAATGGCACAGGAAGATGATAAATTTTCCAGATTTCCGGATCTGATCATGATGGATGGCGGTCAGGGCCAGGTCAATATTGCACTCCAGGTACTGGATAAATTACAGATTCACATTCCGGTGTGTGGCATGGTCAAGGATGACAGGCACAGGACGAGGGCACTTTTGTATCATGAGGCGGAGCTGCCGATCGATACCCATTCGGAAAGCTTCCGGCTGATTACAAGAATCCAGGACGAGGCACACCGCTTTGCGATTGAGTATCATAAGAGTCTCAGGGGCAAGGCACAGATTCATTCGGTGCTGGATGATATCGAAGGAATCGGGCCGGCAAGAAGGAAGGCACTGATGAAGTATTTTTCCGATATTGCGGGAATAAAAGAGGCATCGGTGGAAGAACTGATGAAAGTTCCATCCATGAATGAAAAAACGGCAAAAAACGTGTATGAGTTTTTCAGAAAAGGCTTGTCTAAATAGCCGGCATTATATATAATTATGCTAAGGTCAAAAGGATTGCCAAATCCGCAGACATTAAGTTCAGGAGGGAATAAAAAATATGGCAAGTAGTGTAAAAGTATCAAAACTGATAGAGAATTATGATTTAAAACTTTGTAATCCGGGCATTGACACCGATAAAATCAAAATAACGGTGCCGGATATCAATCGTCCGTCCCTGGAGTGGACCGGATATTTTGAACATTTTGACAGTCTCAGAGTGCAGATTATCGGATTTACCGAGAATTCCTATGTGGAGCAGATGGATAAAGAATCCAAATTTGCGATCTATGAGAAGCTGATGTCACAGAGATTTCCGTGTATTGTATTCTGCAGAGGCATGGAGCCGGATCAGGAGCTGATCGATGCAGGAACAAAGTATGGAGTACCAGTTCTCGTCACACAGAAAACGACATCATCCTTTATGGCGGAAATCATCCGCTGGCTGAATGTGGAACTTGCACCATGTATCTCTATTCACGGTGTTCTGGTCGATGTATACGGTGAAGGTGTATTGATCATGGGTGAAAGCGGAATCGGTAAAAGTGAGGCTGCGATCGAGCTGATCAAGAGAGGACACCGTCTGGTTACGGATGACGTAGTGGAACTGAGAAAAGTAAGTGATGAAACCCTGATCGGTACGGCACCGGATATCACCAGACATTTTATCGAATTGCGGGGAATTGGAATTATAGATGTCAAGGCATTGTTTGGTGTGGAAAGTGTAAAGGAAACACAGGGAATCGATATGGTGATCAAGCTGGAAGAGTGGAATAAGGATAAGGAATACGACCGCCTCGGTCTGAACGAAGAATATACCGAATTCCTTGGAAATAAAGTAGTAAGCTATTCCATTCCAATCCGTCCGGGCAGAAACCTTGCGGTTATCGTAGAGGCGGCAGCAGTAAACCATCGTCAGAAAAAGATGGGTTACAATGCGGCACAGGAATTATACCGCCGTGTGCAGGCAAATCTTGGAAAGCCGAGAGAAGAGGAATAGAGTATGTACAAGTTTGGTGTGGATGTTGGCGGAACAACCGTAAAAATAGGACTGTTTTCCGGGGATGGAAAATTAGAAGAAAAATATGAGATTGCGACGGATAAATCTGACCAGGGTGCTCATATTATAGAACATATCGCAGCAAAACTGGAAGAAATCATTGCGAAGAAATCTTACGGGATTTTGGACTGTATGGGTGTCGGAATCGGGCTTCCGGGACCGGTCGACCGGGGAATGATTCTTGGCTGTGTAAATCTTGGCTGGGGAATCTTTTCCATCGTGGAGGAATTTTCCAAAGCCTTTCACAATGTCCCGGTATATGCCGGAAATGATGCCAATATTGCAGCACTTGGCGAGTATGTGGCAGGTGCTGGAAAGGGCATGAAAAATATGATAATGGTGACACTGGGAACCGGAGTCGGCGGCGGCATCATTATCGATGGCAGAATTCTGGAAGGAGCAAACGGCGGAGCCGGGGAAATCGGTCACATTCCGGTGAATCCGCAGGAGCAGGATACTTGTGGCTGTGGAAAGAAAGGCTGTCTGGAGCAGTATGCCAGTGCAACCGGAATCGTGCGGATAGCGGAAAAGCTGAGAAAAGAGAATGGCAATACCGCTCTTCCGGCGGGCTGTACGGCAAAACAGGTCTTTGACTATGCAAAAGAGGGCGATGAGCTGGCCATGCAGGCAGTAGAAGAATTGGGAAGATACCTTGGGCTGGCACTCGCCTCCTGTGCATGTGTCCTGAATCCGGAAGGAATCGTCATAGGTGGTGGTGTGAGCCGGGCAGGGAAGATTCTTCTGGATGTGACAGAGAAGAATTTCCAGACTTATGTATTTAAACCTTGCAGAAATGTAAAATTCAGTCTGGCAGAACTTGGTAATGATGCAGGTATCTATGGTGCGGCAGCAATGGTAAATTAGGTGGTGCAGGTGAATAATATATTAGAAGAATTAGAAAAAATAGCAGGAAAAAAGAATGTTCTGACAAAAGAGCCGATGAAGAAGCATACAACATTCCGCACTGGAGGAGAAGCCGATTATTTTGTCACGGTTCAGGAAGAGAATGTTTTAGCGGAACTCCGGACTTACTTAGAAAAAAATAAAATCCCGTATTATGTAATCGGGAATGGAAGTAATCTGCTCTTCCCGGATGAAGGATATGCAGGTGTAATCATACAGATTGGCAGATTTCCGGATGATATCAGAATCAGCGATACTGCAGTTACGGCAGGTGCGGGTGTAAAACTGTCCCAGCTGGCAAACCGGGCATATCAGGCAGGGCTGACCGGCATGGAATTTGCCGCAGGAATACCGGGTACGGTCGGCGGTGCAGTGGTAATGAATGCCGGTGCGTATGGCGGCGAAATGAAAGATATCCTTGTACAGGCGAAAGTCATGGATGCACAGGGAAATATTTTCCGGTTAAGCCGGGATGAGTTAGACCTGTCTTACCGTCACAGCATCATTCCGGAGAAAGCACTTATCGTATTAGAAGCAGACTTTCTGCTGCAGCATGGAAATCCGGAAGAGATAAAGGCTGTGATGAATGCTCTGGCGGCAAAGAGAAGAGAAAAGCAGCCGCTTGAATATGCCAGTGCTGGAAGTACTTTTAAACGTCCGGAGGGATATTTTGCCGGAAAGCTGATACAGGATGCAGGATTAAAGGGATTTTCAGTAGGCGATGCACAGGTATCCGAGAAGCACAGCGGATTTGTCATCAACCGAGGAAATGCAACAACACAGGATATTCTCACACTCGTTCAGGAAGTGCAGGAGAAGGTATTTCAGGATTTCGGAGTAAAGCTTGAGATGGAAGTTAAGGTGGTAAAATGAGATTTGTAATCGTAACCGGAATGTCAGGTGCCGGAAAAAGTACGGCAATGAAAATGCTCGAAGATTTCGGGTATTTCTGTGTAGATAATCTGCCGATTGCACTGATTAAAAAGTTCGCCGATCTTTCTTTTGACTCCAAAGGAAAGATTGATAAAGTTGCACTCGGTGTAGATATCCGCAGCGGAAATGTCAATGATCTGGAGCGGGTACTGGATGAGATTCCGCAGAAAGAGATTTTCTTCATAGATGCCGGAGATGAAACACTGATTAAGCGGTTTAAAGAAACCAGAAGAACACATCCGCTGGTTTCGCAGGGACGTGTGGACGAAGGAATAGCACTTGAACGGAAGGAACTGAAAGTCTTAAAGGAACGTGCAGATTATATCGTTAATACCGATAACCTGCTGACAAGGGATCTGCGCAGTGAGATGGAAAAGATATTTGTCGAGAACAAAGATTATAAGAATTTGTTTATCAATATCCTGTCATTCGGATTTAAATACGGCATACCGGTTGACTCCGATCTGGTCTTTGATGTCCGCTTTATGCCAAATCCATATTATGAGGAAGATCTGAAGCATAAGACGGGAAATGATAAAGAAGTGCAGGATTTTGTCCTGTCATCTCCGGTCTCCGGGGAATTTCTGGAAAAACTGCAGGATATGATACGGTTTCTGATCCCGAATTATATTGCGGAGGGAAAACATCAGTTAGTCATCAGCATAGGCTGTACCGGCGGAAAACACCGGTCGGTTACGATTGCAAACCGCCTGTACGAATGTCTGAAAAAAGATGAAGAGTATGGAATAAAAATAACCCACCGGGATATCGGAAAGGAATAGCAATGTCATTTTCAAAAGATGTAAAGGAAGAACTGTCCCGGACCGAAGTACCGGCAAGACACTGCCAGATTGCGGAAATAACAGCAATTATCAGTATATGCGGTCATGTGGTAATCTCAGCAAGAAACAAATATTCCGTAAAAATTCACACGGAAAACATTGCTGTTGCAAGAAAATACTTTACTTTATTACAAAAAGCATTTAAGATAAAAGGGGAAGTTTCCATACGACAGAATGCACATCTGCGAAACAGCAGGGTATATACGGTGACAGTAAATGATCATGTTTCAGCAATCCGTATTCTTCAGGCGACCAGACTGATGAATGAGAACCGGGAGATTGAAGAAAATATGTCCATTGTAAATAATGTGATTATTATGCAGGACTGTTGCAAAAGAGCCTTTATCAGAGGGGCATTTCTGGCAGCAGGTTCGATCAGTGCACCGGAGAAGGCATATCATCTTGAAATCGTATGCGAAAGTCAGCCGAAGGCGGTTCAGCTGGCGGCAATTATAAAAACTTTCGGAATTGATGCGAAAATAGTTGAAAGAAAGAAGCATTTTGTGGTATATATAAAAGAAGGTGCCGGCATCGTGGACTTATTAAATGTCATGCAGGCACATATTTCGTTAATGGATTTGGAAAATGTCAGGATTCTGAAGGAAATGCGCAATTCGGTAAACCGCAAGGTAAACTGCGAAACTGCGAATCTTACCAAAACCGTCAATGCGGCGGTAAGACAGGTGGAAGATATCAGATATATTGACAGTGTAATGGGACTGGCGGCTTTGCCGGATGTATTGGAGGAAATAGCCATGGTAAGGCTTAAAAACCCTGATGTATCACTCAAGGAATTAGGTGTAATGCTATCACCACCACTTGGCAAATCAGGGGTAAACCACAGATTAAAACGTATAAGTGAAATAGCGACAGAGCTAAGAGATAAGGAGGAAACAGGAAATGATAGCAAGAGATATGATGGTTAATGTGAAAGATGGATTGAATGTAGGAACGGTGGCATTGTTTATTCAGGAAGCAAGCCAGTTTGACAGCTCGATTTATCTGGAATACGGCAGCAAAAAGGTAAATGCCAAAAGCATCATGGGCATGATGACACTGAATATTGCAGCCGGTGAAAATATTCTGGTTACGGCTGATGGAAATGATGAAGGTGCAGCCATATCAGGTATCGAGAAATATCTTTGCTGTGAACAGTAAGTGAAAAACAGAATGCCGCCGTAGCAATACGGCGGCTTTTGTTATCAATCTAGTTAATTGCGAAACACTTAAATTTTTGTAAATGCATATGCAAATGAAACATTACACGAAGGCACGCTCTCGCTACATTCGGCTAGTAGCGGTACTAAGATGCTAAAATACAGCATCCAAGTACCGACTGCCTCATAGTACCTTCTTAGTAATTGTTCAATTTGCATATACAATAAAGATAAATTATGAGTTTCGCAATTAACTATTATCAATCAACAGAAAGGAGTGCAACATGGCATTTACACATCTGCATGTACATACGGAATATAGTCTGCTGGATGGTTCAAGTAAAATAAAGGAACTCGTGGCACGGGCGAAGGAACTCGGTATGGACAGCCTTGCAATTACCGATCACGGGGTTATGTATGGAGTCATTGATTTCTACCGGGCGGCGAAGGATGCCGGAATAAAACCGATTATCGGCTGTGAGATCTATGTCTCGCCGGGCTCAAGATTTGAAAAGGAGACCGGGCATAATGAGGACAGGTATTATCATCTGGTGCTGCTTGCGGAAAATGACAAAGGTTATCATAATCTGATGAAAATCGTATCAAAAGGATTTACGGAAGGTTATTATTATAAGCCGAGAGTGGATTATGAAGTATTAGAACAGTATTCGGAAGGCATTATAGCACTGAGTGCGTGTCTTGCGGGAGAAGTCCAGAAATACCTTGCCAGAAATATGTATGATGAGGCATGCAAATCCGCCCTCAGATATCAGAAGATCTTTGGAAAGGGGAATTTCTTTCTGGAGCTGCAGGATCATGGCATTGATATGCAGAAAAAAGTAAATATGGATTTGCTGCGGATGAGCAGCGGACTGGGTATCGAGTTAGTTGCGACGAACGATATCCACTATATCTATGACACGGACTACGAGGCACATGATATTCTTCTGTGTATACAGACCGGAAAAAAAGTCATGGATGAGGACCGTATGAGATACGAAGGCGGTCAGTATTATTTAAAAAGCGAAGAGGAGATGCGGGCCTTATTCCCATATGCCCTGCAGGCAATCGATAATACGGCTAAAATAGCCGCACGGTGTAATGTGGAGATAGAATTTGGCGTCCGCAAACTTCCGAAATACCAGGTGCCAAAGGAATTCTGGGACAGTGAGGAAGAAGAAGGCGAGGCGTCCTGGCGCTACCTTCATCATCTGTGTTATGAGGGATTAAACCGGAGATATGGAAGTGAAAAGCCGGAACTGACGGAAAGATTGGATTATGAATTATCTGTCATCCGGAACATGGGATTTATCGATTACTTCCTTATTGTATGGGATTTCATTAATTATGCAAAGACAAATGGAATCATAGTAGGTCCGGGAAGAGGTTCGGCAGCGGGAAGTATCGTTGCATATACACTGGCAATTACCGATATTGATCCGTTAAAATATGACCTTCTGTTTGAACGTTTCCTGAATCCGGAGCGAGTCAGCATGCCCGATATCGACGTGGATTTCTGCTACGAAAGACGTGGGGAAGTAATTGACTATGTAGTATCAAAATACGGCAAGGACAATGTGGCACAGATTGTAACCTTTGGAACACTTGCCGCAAAGGGTGTTATCCGTGACGTGGGGCGTGTGCTGGATATGCCATATGCACAGGTGGATGCCATTGCAAAGATGATACCAAAAGAACTCAATATCACCATTGACAAGGCATTGAAAATGAACCCTTTATTAAAGAAGGAATACGATGAAAACAGTCAGATAAAATACCTCATCGATATGTCAAAAAGGCTGGAAGGACTGCCGCGTCATACTTCCATGCATGCTGCCGGCGTATTAATCAGCCAGAAAGCAGTAGATGAGTATGTGCCGCTGTCCCGTTCCTCGGATGGAACGATTACAACCCAGTACATCATGACCACACTGGAAGAGCTGGGACTGCTCAAGATGGACTTCCTCGGACTGCGTACCCTTACCGTCATTCAGGATGCCGTAAATCTCGTGAAGAAAAACAAAGGAGTCACGATAAATCTGCATGATATAGATTATAACGATAAACAGGTGCTGGATTACATCGGAACCGGTAAAACCGATGGAATATTCCAGATAGAAAGTGCCGGCATGAAGAGTTTCATGAAAGAATTAAAGCCGGAGAGCCTGGAAGATATCATAGCCGGAATCGCACTATACCGTCCAGGACCGATGGACTTTATTCCAAAGTATCTGAAAGGAAAAAATGACCGGGATTCCATCACCTATGACTGTCCGCAGCTGGAGCCGATTTTAAAGACAACACACGGGTGTATCGTTTATCAGGAACAGGTTATGCAGATCGTAAGGGATCTGGCAGGCTACACCCTGGGACGAAGTGATCTTTTAAGAAGAGCAATGTCAAAGAAAAAGCAGGCGGTCATGGAAAAGGAAAGGAAAAACTTCGTTTATGGAAATGAAGAAGAAGGTGTGGATGGCTGTATTAAGCGGGGAATTGACGAAGCAACGGCAAATAAAATCTATGACGAAATGATCGATTTTGCAAAGTACGCATTCAATAAGTCCCATGCGGCAGCCTATGGTGTGGTATCTTACCAGACAGCATATCTGAAGTACTACTATCCGGTAGAATTTATGGCATCCCTTCTGACCAGCGTCATCGACAATTCATCCAAAGTAATTGAATATGTGCAGACCTGTAAAGGCATGGGCATTGACATATTGCCGCCGGATATTAACCAGAGTGAACGGAATTTCACGGCACAGGGCGGTGCGATCCGCTATGGTCTGTCAGCCTTGAAAAGTATCGGAAAGGCCATGGTAGATCAGCTTGTGGCGGAAAGAAATGCGAGAGGGCCGTTTCAGAATCTTCAGGAATTTCTGGAAAGAATTTCCGAATGTGACCTGAGCAAGAGAATCGTGGAAAGCCTGATCAAGGCCGGAGCATTGGACTGCCTGGAAGGAAACCGAAGGCAGAAAATGATGATTTACACATCGATTATGGACAATATCTCACAGTCAAAAAAGAAGATGATGGCAGGACAGATGTCCCTTTTTGACATCGTGGACGATGAATTAAAGTCAGATTTTGAAATAAAATTTCCGAAAGTGAATGAATTTTCAAAACAGGAATTACTTGCCTTTGAGAAAGAAGTCATCGGATTATATGTCAGTGGACATCCTCTGGAAGAATACCAGAATATGTGGAAAAAGAATATCACAAGGACAAGTCTTGATTTTCAGCTGAATGATGAGGATGAGACCGCCGTGGCAGACAATGCAAGGGAGATAATCGGAGGAATTATTTCCGAGGTTACCGTAAAAGTAACAAAGCAGAATTCCGTTATGGCATTTGTCACAATTGAAGATTTATATGGAACAGTAGAAGTATTAGTATTTCCTAAATTGTACGAAAAATACAGACAAATCATTGCAGAAGACAATAAAGTTTTTATTACCGGACGGGTGACATCCGGCGGTGAAGAAAATGCAAAGATGATTTGCGAGACAATTACTTTGCTTAGTGATAAATCGTCAGAATTGTGGATTCGTTTCGAAAATAAGGAAGAGTATGAGGAAAAATACCCGCAGCTTCTGGAAAATATAAAGCTTTCCAATGGAAAGGATAAAATCGTGATTTACCTGAATCAGGAGAAGGCGAAAAAAATACTTCCTGCATCCTGTAATGTAAACGCAGATCAGCAGTTTCTGCAGAAAATGCAGGCTCTGTTCGGAGAAAATAATGTGCGGATTGTTTCCTGAAAATAAATGTTGAAATTGGTAATAAATAGTATTAAAATAGGAAAAAGAGCATATCTTGAAAACCTGAATTAGGAGGGACTTTATTATGGCACATGAAATTAATACAATAGGCGTACTGACAAGCGGTGGAGATGCACCTGGAATGAATGCTGCGATTCGTGCAGTAGTGCGTACCGCACTTTCCAAAGGAAAAAAGGTAAAAGGAATCATGCGTGGATATCAGGGACTTCTTGAAGAAGAAATCATTGACATGGACGCACACAGTGTTTCCGATATCATCCAGCGGGGCGGAACAATACTTGGAACAGCACGCTGTATGGAATTCGTAACACCGGAAGGTCAGCAGAAGGGTGCAGATATCTGCAGAAAGCATGGAATTGACGGACTGGTTGTTATCGGTGGTGATGGTTCATTCAGAGGAGCACAGAAACTTGCCCATCTTGGAATCAATACCATCGGTGTACCGGGAACCATAGATCTGGATATCGCATGTACAGACTTTACTATTGGTTTCGATACTGCGGTAAATACTGCCATGGATGCGATTGATAAAGTAAGGGATACATCCACTTCCCATGAGAGATGCAGTATCATCGAGGTTATGGGCAGACATGCCGGATACATTGCACTCTGGTGCGGTATTGCAAACGGTGCGGAAGATATTCTTCTGCCGGAGCGTTACAATCACGATGAACAGAAGTTAATCAACCATATTATAGAATCAAGAAAAAAAGGAAAGAAGCACCATATTATTATCAATGCAGAAGGAATCGGACATTCCGCTTCCATGGCGAAACGAATCGAAGCAGCTACCGGTATGGAAACAAGAGCAACCATTCTCGGACATATGCAGCGAGGTGGTTCACCGACCTGTAAAGACAGAATGTATGCTTCCATTATGGGTGCATATGCGGCTGATCTGCTCTGCCAGGGAGCAAGCAACAGAGTAGTTGCTTACAAAGGCGGCGACTATGTAGACTTTGAGATTGATGAAGCACTGGCAATGACAAAAGATATTCCAGAGTATCAGTACGAAGTAAGCAAGATGCTGTCAAGATAAGAAGGAGAAAATATGTTTATCAGCTCATTATCAAACCAGCATATCAAAGATATTAACCGTCTTCAGACAAAGAGTTCTGCAAGAAAAAAGGAAAAGCTCTTTGTGGCGGAAGGAATAAAACTTTACCGGGAGATTCCGAAACAGGATATTGTAAATACCTATGTTTCTGAGTCATTTCTGAAAGAAAATAAAGATACGGTAAAAGGAAGTTATATCATTGTCAAAGACAATATATTTAAGGATATCAGTGATACCGTTACTCCACAGGGAGTTATCTGTATTGTCAGACAAAAAGAGTATAATTTAAAAACAATTCTGAATAAAAGTAAAAAACAGACATTTATTCTGCTGGAATCGCTGCAGGATCCTGGAAATCTCGGGACAATTATGCGGACAGCGGAGGGTGCAGGTGTGGATGCTGTCATCATGAATAAACAGACGGTGGATTTGTTTAATCCGAAAGTAATCCGTTCCACCATGGGATCCGTATTCCGTGTACCGTTCCTGATATATGATGATTTGGGAGAAGCCGTAAATGAATTAAAAAAAGATGGCGTGAAAGTGTATGCGGCCCATTTGGATGGGAAGAATAATTATGACGAGGAATCCTACGAAACCTCCAGTGCATTTCTGATTGGAAATGAATCAAAAGGATTGTCGGAACAGATAACAGCCATGGCAGATTGTCTGGTGAAGATACCGATGGAGGGGCAGCTGGAGTCGTTAAATGCTGCTGTAAGTGCCGCACTTTTAATGTATGAAAGCAGGAAAAATAAGCGGAAATAGTGGAAAATACGGGAAAAAAGAAAATCTCTGTCTGAAAAAAACGTAAAAAAATTTTCTGTTAGGGTTGACAAATCAAATTTAATTTGTTATTATGCTGAATACAACTTGCAATAAATTTAACAATTATGTAATAAAACGCAGAAGAAAACAGAGTGTATCATCGCTCTCGAGTTTACAAACACAGAAAGCAGCGTTTTATTATATGCTGGAGACAGCGGATTGGAGGACTTTATGAAGGCTATAAAGCACGATAAGGCAGTTGCATTGCTTGCATGCGGTTTTATGTTTGCAGCAACAGCCGGACTTGTTGTCAGTGGCTTAAACAAAAGTGAAGAAATAGCGCAAACGGCAGGTGTTGAATCGTTTGAAAAAGTTGATTCGAAAGAAATGAACAACGTTTTATCACTTGAGAGAATGGATAACATTCTTGTGGGAGCTACATTGGAGGATTTCTACGGTGCATCAGGCATGGCAGGAAAAGAAACTCCGGAAGAAACCACTGAAGAGGAAACGACGGAAACAGAGACTGCATCGGAAGAGCAGACGACAGAAACGGAGACAGAGACACAGCAGGAAACAGAGGCAGCGACTGCACCAGAGGAAACAACGGAAGCAGAAGAGCCATATGCTTATGCAGACTTTTTCATGGTAAATGTGTCGGATTATCTGAATGTCAGGGCTGAACCATCGGAAGATGCGGAAGTAGTAGGGAAAATTTATGCCGGCGGTGGCGGACAGGTGCTTGCAAAAGGCGGGGAATGGTCCGGAATACAGTCGGGAAATGTAACAGGATACATCAAAAATGATTATGCATGGTTTGCACAGGATGCGGAGGCAAATATTGCCAATGTATGTCCATTAATCGCAACGAGTAACGTAGAAAGCCTTAGACTCAGAAAAGGTCCGGGACTTGATTACGGAATTGAAGACGTTATGGAACAGGGTGTGTGCATGACAGTCATGGCAGATTATGGTGAATGGCTTCTGGTCAGCTATGCTGGTGTAACCGGATATACTGCAAAAGAATTTGTTTCCATGCAGTATGATATCGGAACCGGAATTACGACCGCGGAAGAGCAGGCACAGCTTGCAGCAGAACAGGCAAGAATTGCAGAAGAAGCTGCAGCACAGGCAGAAAAACAGGCACAGGAAGAAGCAGAAGCAAAGAAAGAGCAGACAGAAACCGTATATACTTCAGCATATCAGCTGGGTGTAGAGGACAGTTACCTTCTGGCAAGTCTTGTAATGGCAGAAGCAGGCGGTGAGTGTTACGAAGGAAAGCTCGCTGTGGCAAATATTGTGTTGAACAGATTGAATTCAGGTAAATACGGAAGCAGTATAAGCGATGTTATATATGCCAGCGGACAGTTTTCGGTAGTGCGTAACGGTGCTTTGGATAAGGCAATCGCAAACGGACCGAACTCAGGATCTGTACAGGCAGCAGAAGAAGCATTATCAGGAGTGAATAATGTTCCGGATTATACTTCGTTTTGTACACTTGCAGTTGCAAAGTACAGCAGATACAGTGCGTACTCTGTGATTGGAAATCAGGTATTTTACCGTTAAAATAAAAATAATATAAATTTTAGCATGTTGTATCCCCTGTTTTTTAACAGGGGATTTTGTGATACCAACGGATTGTTCCGCGCTGCGCACTCCCACAATCCGCATCCCCCCCTTATGAGCAAGCTCATGTGGGTTTAGACTTTTTGGCTAGGGATTTTGTGA
>ERZ791734.840-NODE-840-length-34528-cov-9.738897_pt1 | contig 34528 bp, 28 predicted proteins | sample MGYA00509953_ERZ791734 | MGnify/ENA primary metagenome ERZ791734 (study PRJEB30046, sample SAMN00792038) | human gut metagenome | study: EMG produced TPA metagenomics assembly of the A metagenome-wide association study of gut microbiota in type 2...
TCATCTGAGCCTTTTTTCTTTGCCCAGTTTTTCATAGGTCATTTGACACTATCTTTAATAATGTTCTGATATATGCACTCAATGCCTTGGCGGCTTTCTGATGACTTGGGTAACCAGGGTGTTGTCTGGAGCCGAAGCTGTCAGCATCCGTATCCGGGAGCTGCAGATAGCTTACCTTTCCATCCTGCGTCTCATCCACATATTCATAGACTGCCTGACAGACAGGCTTCTCAAAGTGAATGCCCAGCATGCCATAGCACCAGATGATCTGCGCATTCGGATTACACTCTCTTAATGTATACAGGAAATCCTTAACGCCTTTTCTGAAAAAGGCAATATCTTCCTCATTATAGGAGCCATCCGGATTCTTATGCATCTTGTGCCGCTTTCCTGTCTCGTCATCTACCCATTCGGGCTGATCAAAAGCACTTGCATCGTTCGTTCCCAGATTCACCACTATGACATCCGGCTGCCAGCTGGAAAAATCAAAATTCTCATTACCGCCAAGCTCCTCATTCATATCACTCTTCATCAGACCACATATCTGTCTGTAGTACTTTGGAAGTGCACCATTGGGATTGTTATCCCAGGTATTACATACACCCCAGCCGCTCTGGGAAAAGACACGGTACTCTGCATCCAGTTCCTTTGCAGTCAGATAGGCATAATCACGCAAAGAAGAGAAGAACATGGGTATCCAGTCCTCCTCTTGTCTTGCGCCAAAGGTTCCTTCTCCGGAGGTAATGCTGTCACCGATAAATTCAAGCTTACATACCTTATCCGCTACAGGATAAAAAACGCCATCATGACGTAATGCATGAATATGAATGTAGGATTTGGGATCTGCACTCATTGCCTGCAGATCCTTATAAAATCTTACATTCTTCACATTATCAGGATTCATTCCTCTGAAAAGGGGAATCCAGTACCGGCCGGCAGTCAGCATCTGTCTGCCTATCCAGTCACCATTTATGGTATAACTGAACCAAGGCTCGTAAGTGTCATAGGTAACTTCTACCTCTACCCACAGTTCAGAACCTGATACATTACATTCAAACCCACTGGCGGTCCAGAATAACGTCAACGGATCACGTCTGTTTGTCGTCCTGCCATGCACTTTCAGCTCTTTGATGTCTTTTACTGCCGTCTCCATATGTACTTTCCTCCATATATGGTTTTTCACACTATCTCCTGCCAATCTCCTTATCGGATTCGGACAGCTTGCTGTTATTCTTGATATATTCTACAATACCATCAATTTCTGTAAATGCAAGCCCTACATAGCTGTCAGCAGCACCATAATAGATTGCAATTCTTCCTGTCTCGGCATCATGGATAGTTGCGCAAGGGAAGCATACATTAGGCACAAAGCCTCTCTCCTCGTACCATTCTTCCGGTGTCAGAAGGAAAGTTTCACATCTGTATTTTACAATGGAAGGATTATCAATATCCAGAATTGCTCCGCCAATACTGTATACATAACCATTACATGTTCCACTTACACCGTGATAGAACAGTAACCAGCCTTCACTTGTTTCAATAGGAGCAGCGCCACCGCCGATTTTAAGTGACTGCCACCATTCATTCCCTTTACCCATAACATGTCTGTGCCTGCCCCAGAATGTCATGTCAGGGCTTTCGCTTACGAAGATATCACCAAATGGTGTATGTCCACTGTCTGAAGGACGGCTCAGCATTACGAAGTTACCGTTAATCTTTCTTGGGAAAAGAACGGCATTTCTATTGAAAGGCAGGAACGGATTCTCAATTCTTGTAAATGTCTTGAAATCTGTAGTCTTAGCCATACCGATTGCTGCTCCATAGAAATCACCACACCAGATAATATAGTAGGTATCTTCTACTTTTACCAGACGGGGATCATACGCATATACCGGCATAAATGGCTTGCCGTCCTCATCCACGAAATTAATCTTGTTTTCATCAAAATTCCAGTGAATTGCATCTTTGCTGTGTCCCATGTAAATGTAAGGGATTCCGTTGGTCTGCTCACCGCGGAATACACCGATGAACTCATCACCGTAAGGGATAACTGCGCTGTTAAAGATTCTTGCTACGCCTTTTAATGGGTTTCTTCCAATAATGGGGTTCTCTTTATATCTCCAGATGGGTGCTCCTGTGAACTCTCCTTCCGGTCTTTCCTGCCATGGCATATTCTTAACTGCAGGTGCGTTATATATTTTTACTTTGCTCATGATATTTTCCTTTCTGCTTATAGGTTGTAATAGGTTATTTGCCTAATGAAATTTAAGTTAGTGTGAAGCAATAACAGATACTAAATAAAATGGTACTTTATCGTCTTCGTGAGTTTCGATCAACTCTATCCTGACAGTATGTTTCCCATAAGGTAAATGCTCCGCCAATGTATCCAGATGAAGGCTGTCACCCCAGGTCTCCTCGAAATTGCCATCAAGGATCATGGCGTGTTCCTCGTCTCCATCTACAATAGCTTTTGCAATCGGGGTAGGCTGTACCACTGATTTTCGATACTGTACAGCCAGGCAGCTTCCCTCTACTTCAAAAGTGATGTTTGCTCCTTTTTCAGATGCTGTCCAGCCTTTGCGGAATATCTCACGGATATCATTCTGTGGGGTATCATCTCTGACGAAACCATCTGTGACAGGGTCATAATTGTTGTTCTGCCAGCGTGTAGAATGTTCATATGCATTCTGTGTTATAGGCGCCGGCATGTCATTGTCCTGCTCTCTCTCATGTTCCAGGTTGGCGTATACCAACTCCAGAAAATGAATTATGACATCTGCCATCATCTGATGTCCCAGATCATTTGGATGCAGGTCATCCTGCGTAATCTCACGATTGGTTATTGAACCATCAGCCACTTTGGCATAAATGGTTGGTTTCATGCTTACACATGGAATCTGATATACTTCTCCAATATGGTTGTGCTGCGCCTGGGCGTTGCAGCCATCATCATAACGTACACTGTTCACAATCAGGAGCGCAGGTTTGCCCTCATCTGAATAGAGATGTCTGATCAAGCCCTCATAAGTCTCCAGAAAATGTGCATTATCATCATCATTGACACTGAATTCCACAACAGAGAAATCAATATGATGGGATAGCAGATCACTATCTGCTCTTGCCACGCCAAACTGCGAAGTCGTACCACCGATTCCTGCATTTACATAAGTGACACTCGTGTCAGGAAATTGTTTCTTCCACCACTCATATACCAGATATGCATAACAGGTCTCCGGTGTTGAGGACAGGCAGCCCTGTGTAATAGAGCCTCCCAGGAAGCCTACCGTAATAGGCTCTCCGCTCTTTGCCTTTCTCATAACTTTTTTAATTCGATACCAGTTTCCACAATTAACGATTCCCAGATGATTATCAATCAGTTTGTCAGCCATCGCTCCAGCTCTCCTGTTCTCATTATTTGTTTAAAAATTCTAAGTTTTTACGAATAAAATCACATCTCTGCTCTACGCACTTAACACTGCGAAGCGGATCCGTTGGTGTATTGAATACATAATCCATCAGCTTGTCAATTGTAGTAGTTGCTACATGAAGTCTTGTATCGCTGGATGCATAGTAGATATATACATCTCCGTTGTCTCTTGCGATTGCACCATTGGTAAATACTACATTGGATACATCTCCGACTCTCTCTTCACCAAGAGGGGCAATCAGGAATCCACCTGGTTCAGCAATTACTTTGGTAGGATCTTCAAGGCTTGTGGCAAATGCATATACAACATAACGAAGCCCTGCTGCTGTATTACGTACGCCGTGTGCAATATGAATCCAACCCTTAGGAGTCTTGATTGGAACTGCACCTGCACCGTTCTTGGCTTCTGTAATGGTGTGATACTTTCTCTTGCTTGTAATGATCTCTTCATCAATAACAGCATGTGTAATATCATCGCAAAGACCAAAACCGATTCCTCCGCCGCTTCCTGTATCAATGAAATCATCCATAGGTCTTGTATAGAAAGCGTATTTGCCATTGACAAATTCAGGATGCAGTACGACATTACGCTGCTGAGGGGAATTCAGAGTTTTAAGATTATCCAGTCTCTCCCACTTCTTTAAGTCTTTGGTTCTGACGATACCTGCCGCTGCAACCGCTGCGGAAAGGTCATTCACACTGTTATCCTTGCTTTCTGAGCAAAATACGCCATAAATATAACCATCTTCATGTTTTGTAAGACGCATATCATATACATTCGTCTCTTCTGGGCATACATCATCTAACAGTATTGGATAATCCCAGAAACGGAACCCATCAATACCGTTATCACTCTCTGCTACCGCAAAGAAAGACTTTCTGTCATTGCCTTCTACACGGGCTACCAGATAGAATTTGCCGTTCAGTTCAATTGCACCTGAGTTAAATACGGCATTTACACCCAGTCTTTCCATAAAATATGGATTGGTCTTTGGATTCAGATCAAATTTCCAGAAAGGTGGAATATGATCTCTTGTAAGAACCGGATATTTGTAGCGGTCATAGATACCGTTATAAAAATCTGTTTTTTCATTCTTACGTGTTACGACTGCTTCGTAACGCTCCATGATTTCCTTATATTTCTCTTGAAACATCAACATTTCCTCCATTTTATCTTGCTCCCTGCAGACGTTTGATTACTTCAAAACACATTCTGCCGTTATGATAAGGACATTTCCACGGCTCTACGATAGGTCTGTCTGTGTATGGTCTGCCATCTTCATTGACAAGCCAGTACCATTCTCTTCCGGCTTCATAACCATCTCTGTGGTCAATTACATATTTCTTAATGAACTCCCATTCTGCATCCGCAGCCTTGAGATATTTCTGACCTTCAATCGTACTCTTACCACACTTGGAAGCTGCATTTAAGAAACCTACTACTGTCTCTGCCTGCACCCACCATACGCGATTGGTATCTACAACACCCTTATCACATTCATTTGCCATGGAATGACCATCAAATGCTACCTCATAGACCTGTCTTGCCAGATCAAGCGTAATCGGTGTCATCTTATCAGCGTATGCCTTTTCTCCAATGACTTCTACGCTTCTGTCAACCAGCCAGGCTGTCTCAATATCGTGTCCATAGGAATGCAGGTCAATAATGCTGTTCCATTTATCATCAAAGAAAACTTCCTGTCTGTGGAGCTTTGGATTATAAATCTTATCGGCAAGCAAATCCATCATCCACATCAGATGCTCTTTTACTTCCTGCTTATGATCGACACGATAGAGCTCTGTGTATGCTTCAAATACATGAAGCAGTGTATTCATGGTCTTCATTGCCATAACACCATTTTCTGAAAGCTTATCATTATCAATCTCATGAAAAGTCTCATCAAAAGCTTCTTTATATCCCAGCTCATCACGCATCTTATTCTCAATCAGACCATAAAGCTGATAAGCCATATCCAGAGCTTCCTTATCTCCGCTTGATTCATAATAAGAAGAAAGTGCATAGATGGAAAAAGCCTGATTATAGGTATGCTTGATTGTTTCTTCCGGTGTTCCATCATATTTTACGGACCAGAACACGCCGCCATTTTCCTTATCCCAGCAATGATTTTTTAAAAATTCAAAGCCGTGGCGAGCTTCGTCTAACAGGCTCTCATCTTTTAATAAAGTATAGGCATTGGCAAAGAACCATGTGATACGGCTGTTAAGAATACAGCCTTTTACTGCCCTCTTATCCAGCTTATGTTCATAGTCCATCCATCCGTAATAACCACCGTTTTCATCATCCCTTAAATGTTTCCAGAAAGGGATGATATCATGTGTCAGATGTTCTTTGATCTCTTCTACTCTCATTTCTCTCCCACCTCTTTAGATTAACCCTTTACAGCACCTGCAGTTAATCCGCTGTAGATCTGCTTCTGGAATACAAGGAATACGACCAGAGCCGGAATCAGGCTGATGATAACACCTGCACAGATCAGGTTATATTTGCTTCCCAGAGGTCCTACGAAGGTATACAGGGAAATGGCGATTGTCTTTAACTTGGGATCACTTAAATAAAGGCTGGCATTATAGTATTCATTATAAGTACCTACACCCTTTAAGATCATAACTGTTACGATGGCCGGTTTCAGCAGAGGGAACAGAATCTTAAAGAAGATCGTGAAGTAGGAAGCTCCATCCATATATGCTGACTCATCCAGTGAAGTCGGGATATTCTCGAAGAACTGAATGAAAATGTAAATGGAGATTACGTCAGTACCCATGGAAAGAATAATGTAACCATATAAGTGGTTGATAAATCCAATCTGATACATTAACTGGTAAGTAGCAACCTGCATTGCGATACCGGGAAGTAATGTAGCAAACAGAAAAAGGCTTCTGATCAGTCCATTTCCGGGGAATGTAAATCTATTCAGTACATACGCTAACATGGAACCTACCATAACGGAACCAAATACAACAAATACCAGTACGATGAAGGAATTTATAAATGCCCTTCCCATGTTTGCCTTATTAAATGCCTGGATAAAATTATCAAAATTCAACCAGCTCTCCGGTAATGTCATAACATTTGTATTCTGATATTCTGTTTCTGTCTTAAATGCTGTAATAACACAGGATACTACCGGAAGCAGTGCTACAAAGGAGAAGAATATTAATGAGAAATATTCGATAAATATCCATAAATAATGTTTGATTTTCTGGCTGACTGTCATGCTTTTGCCGCCTCCTTTGCTCTGATACGTGCAAGCTTCTTTTCTCTTCTGGCACCTGCATTCTTATCTTCATCTGCTGCATCCTTGAATACATATTTGAAGAAGAGATTCTGCAGTAATGTCACGATCATGATAATAATCAATAATACAATAGCCATAGCAGATGCAAGACCAACCTTCTGGCTTGTATGTGCAATTTCATGCATCTTTACAAAGTATGTAGCAGTTCCGTTTGCACCACCGGACATAACAACGTATGGAGGCTCGAATGCACTTAAAGAGCCTGAAATTGACATGATAAGGTTTAACATAACGATTGTCTTGATACTCGGCAGCATAATGTATTTGAACTGCTGCCATTTATTTGCACCGTCTAACATGGCTGCTTCATATAACTCAGAATCAACTGACATCATAGCTCCTACGAAAAGAACCATGTTCTGTCCGAAATATTTCCACACACTGGTCGCAACCAGGGAGAAATTGTTGATACTGGTATCCTTGAGCCAGTACGGAAGATTTTCCTGATTAAAGCCTATCCAGCCAAGCACCGTATCCAATACGAAACCTCTGGTATAGAAGAATTTGAATATGAAACCAATTGCAATACCATTGATCAAAAACGGGAAGAACATACATCCTTTAAAGAAATCTCCTCCCTTTACCTTAAAGCTTAAAATTGTTGCCAGATATAATGCCAGAGCAAGCTGAACGACAGCGCCACCCATATAATATAAGGACAACCACAATGACCTGAAACAGTCATCTCTTGTAAATACTTCTTTGTAGTTTTTTAATCCTACGAAGGTTCTTGTTCCTACATACTTCATTTTATAGAAGCTGAATTTGAACATTTCTGCGAACGGATAATAGGTAAATAAAAGCAATAAAGTTACCGGAACAATCATGAAAAGCACAATAATGATAGCCTGCTGCCCTTTTCTGCTTCTCAGCCACTTGTGTAGATTAAATGGTTTTTTCGTCTGGGATGATGCCATAGCGCAACCTCCTCCTTTTCTCTCCTCAAAAACATGAACGTAACGCAAAGTTACTTAGAAAATAAGCCGGGAGTACATACCCCCGGCTCATAGTTCAGGGGAATTTATATACAAAGGCCTTCCCCTTTGTTGCCTTTATAACTTAGTAGTTTACTTCGATTCCAAGAGAATCCTGAGCATCGTTCCACTTTTCTGTCCAATCAGCCATGATGTCATCAAAGGAACCGCCGTTAGCTGCTTCTTCTACGATCTTCTGAACCTTTAAGTCGCCGCCTGCGTTGAAGTTCAACTCAGATTCTGCGTTCATTTCGTTCATCAGGTCTTCTTCTCCTTCTAATGCTGTTGCATTAGTTACAACTTCTACACCGTCAAATACGAAGGATGTAGGTGCTGTCTTTGAGATAGGATATCCACCCTCTAATTCGCACCAGCCGGATTCTTCAACCATCCACTTGATGAATACCATAGCTGCTGTCTTGTTCTCATCAGAAGCATGTACGTTGATACCGTAGCAGTAGTCAGGACCTGCTGTTGTATACTGCTTGCCATCAACTGTGATAGGGAATGGCATATATCCGATATCATCAGGATGATCGCCGGCTGCCTTCATCTGAGCGATTGCCCATGAGCCAAGTACCATAGTACCGATCTCACCGTTGTTTACCATAGGCTTGCAGCCTTCCCAGTCTGTTGTAGAATAGTCATCCTCTGTTAAGCCGTTAGCAACTGCATCATAGAGAATCTTGTATAATGCGTAAGCACCTGTTCCATCACCGTTATCCTTGAAAGGCTCTGCGGTATGAACGAATTTCTGATTTAACCATGTATCATCACCTGTTGTGATAGCACCAAGGAAAGCATCCCACTGGCCACCCATTGTCCAGCCTGCTGCATAGTTTGTATACAGAGGAATTGCATCTGTATTATCCTTGATCAACTGTAAGTCTGCGATGAACTCATCAGGAGTCTTAGGAAGCTCTGTGATACCAGCCTTCTCAAATACTGCCTTATTGTACAGGATGCCCTGTGCATTTCCCATGTAACCTACGCCGTAGCAAAGGCCATCTGCTTTCCACTGATCTGCGAAATTAACAAGCTCAGACATCTCATCTACTGTTCCGTAAGGATAGAAGTATGTTGACAGATCCTTTGCATCTACAGAAGGGATGAACATGATGTCGCCCCAATCCTCTGTAGGAAGACGAAGAAGCGCTGTCTCTGCATAATCTGTGATACCTTCTGTTGTTACTGTGATGTTAGGGTATACCTTGTTGAACTCCTCAACCAGCTTAGCCATTGTACCGTCTTCCTCACGGTCTGTCTTATGATGCATGAAGCTGATAGAAGCTGTCAGATCTGTGTAGTCCTCACCTAATTTAATAGATGCATATGTAGGAACACCTGATTCCTCTGTGCCTGCTGCTTCTGTAGAAGCTGCAGTATCAGTTGCTGCTGCATCTGTTGTAGCTGCATCTGCTGCAGGAGCTTCTGTGTCTGTTGATGCGCTGCTGCCGCATGCTGCTAAAGACATAGTCATTACGGCTGCCATACCCAATGCTGTTAATTTTCTTAACTTCATTTTTGTTTCCTCCCTTTAGAATTTTTAATTCATTTTTAAGTTACTTGTTTAACTTGTTTTTAGCTTACTACTTAATTTACTTTAAGTCAACAGTATTTCATGTCCGCATCTACACTTTTTCCTATTTTCACAACTTAAATGATTAATTTTTGTACACTTTAACAAATGCCATTTTTTGGTCTGTTTTTAACTATACTAACTAACGATAAATATATTCTATAAATTCTTTTTATATATACATATCTCCATTTACATAAGTTCCTATTTTTTAGCTTTTTTAGTTTTTTATATTACTTTTTCATTTTTTTAACTAAAAAAATACCTCCTGCTTACTTAAAAGTCAGGAGGTATTCCTCATCTTCTATTTATCCAGTTTTTTCGCAGTTTCTCTCACGACCAGTTTACCCGGTACAATGTGCAGATTCTCTGTATAAGTGGTATTCTCTATCTTCCGGATAAGACATTGCAATGCGATCTTGGACATCTCACCCATATCTACGGCATATGTCGTAATTCTGGAATCACCAAATTCCGGATACAGATAATCATCATATCCCACTACCGACACATCCTCCGGCACACGGTATCCATTCTCTTCCAAAGCCTTAATCAGGGCATAGGCACTGACATCATTATTGCACACAAATGCTGTGGGCATTTCCTTAGGCAGGACAAATTTATGTTCCAGACCTATGATACCGTTCTCTTCGTCTCGATCCTTCACAATCCAGTCTTCACGAACAGGAACATGATGTTCCATAAGAGCCTTACAATATCCAAAATATCTGTCCGTGATACTTTCCGTATACATAAGCGTACCGACATATGCTATCCTGGTATGACCAAGACCAAACAGATAATTTGTCATTGTGTAAGCACCGTTAAAGCTTGCAGATATGACCGAATCTATGACTTCTTCATTGTCATCGTAAAAATCCATAAACACAATTGGGAATTTCTTATAACGATACAGCATCTTCAAATATTCCTGTCTGGGTCTGCCTATAATGATAACACCATCTACTCTTTCTTCCTCCAGAAGCTTAGGTGGCTCCAGAGTCTGCTCTGCATGCGTGTTAATGACTTCAAGCATTGTAAAGCAGTTCTTCTTTACCGCTCTCGTTGCAAGCTCCTGATACATTTTCCAGTAAAATGATGCAAATTTAGCAAAATAACTCTCCAGACTGATAACTCCTATTGTATAGGAGTTATTCTTATTCTTCTGGTTAGAATGAATTGGCACATATCCCATCTCATCTGCCAGATCTTTGATTTTTTCACGTAGTTCTTCGCTGACGCCTTTCTGTCCGGACAAAGCTTTTGACACTGTTACAACACTGACATTCAGCTTTTCTGCAATATCTGCCAGCTTTACTGCTTTGACCATTTCTTTCCCTCCCATCTGGGTTTATTCTTTTTTAGCTTATTTTTAATATAATTTAATCTAACAGATTTGTCAACCTTATTTAACGTCACTTTCTACAGCTGTAAAATGCAGCAGTTTTGCCTGGAAATCTCCCCATGGATTAGGAATCTGTATACCGGCATACATCAAAGCTTCTCCCGAATAGCAGATGTCTTCTTCTTCCAGCTTGTAGACTACATCCTTTTTAAGTCCTTTTAACTTAATGTTTCTGGACTTGAAATTAGCACGATTCAGAACCTGCACAAATGTAACCAATGCCTCCTTCTGATCCTGGCTTACAACTTCCCAGCAGTCATACTTGTGATTCTGGGAGTAAGAAGCGATACGGTAATATTCCCCTTCTCTTACCAGATCATTGTATTTATGGTACATGGCAACCTGTCCGGGGATCATGTCTCTCTCTTCCTGTGCAATCTTCGTAACATCCAGCTCATAACCAAATGTTCCTGCCAGCGCTACAATCCCTCTCGTCTCAAAGGGTGTCACTCTGCCAACTGTGTGGTTTGGACAGTCAGATACATGTGCACCCATGGTAGATAACGGATAAATCAGCGAAGTTCCTTCCTGAATCTCCAGTCTCTCTATGGCATCTGTATCGTCTGAGCACCAGATCTGCGGGCCAAAATACAGCATACCAGGATCAAAACGCGCTCCACCGCCAGAACAGTTCTCCAGTAAAAGGTGTGGAAATTCCTTCGTCAGTCGATCCTGTAATGCATACACAGCCAATACATATCTGTGATACAGTTCACCCTGTCTGTCAGCCGGAAGCTCTATACTTCCCAGATCTGTCAGCTGGCGGTTCATATCCCATTTTACATACTCAATATTGGCACTGCGCAGTATCTTAGCCACACATTCATATACGTAATCTACCACTTCCTGTCTGGACAGATCCAGTACATACTGCTGTCTGGATTCTGTTGCAACTCTGCCCGGGATTGCAATTGCCCAGTCAGGATGGGCGCGATACAGATCAGAATCAGGAGATATCATCTCCGGCTCAAACCATATACCAAACTTCATGCCAAGCTTATTTACTTCATCTACCAGATATTTTAATCCACCCGGTAATTTCTCTTCATTAACCTGCCAGTCTCCCAACGCACAGTTATCACTGCTTCTTGCTCCAAACCAGCCATCATCCATGACCAGCATTTCGATACCAAGCCCGGAAGCCTCTTTTGCAATACTAAGAAGCTTCTCTGTTGTAAAATTAAAGTAAGTAGCTTCCCAGTTATTGATCAGAATCGGACGTTTCTTATCCTTGTATTCACCACGGATTAGATGTTTCCTATACAGACGATGGAATGCAGCCGTCATGCCATCCAGTCCCTGCGAGGAATATACCATAACAACCTCTGGCGCCTGGAAAGCCCCGCCCTGCTCCAGCTTCCAGCAGAAATTCTCAGGATGGATTCCCATGGACATACGGATGCTGTCAAACTGTGACACCTCAGCCTGCGCCTGGAAATTACCGGAATAGACAAAATTCATCGCATATACTTCCCCCATCTCCTGTGTCGTGCTTGGACTTACCAGTGCCAGGAATGGATGATCCTGATGACTGGATTCTCCTCTGAATGAGCTGACCTTCTGAATACCATATCCTACTTTCTTTCTCTGAATGTGGCGTTCTCTTGCCCAGCTTCCATGAAGACTGATCATCTCATAATCCTGATTATCCATATCCAGACATGCAGATAATACCTTGGTGAGATAGAAGGCTTGCGTACCTTCATTTATGATCTTAACGCTTCTGGTAATGACATCTGTGTCACAAAATGCCGTATAATATAACAGAACTTTCATACCAATGTGATTGTCTACGCAAGTAAGTTCCAGTGTTGCAGCTGTTTCTTTGTCTGCAAAGGTAGCAGGAAGTCCTTCCAGCTGTGGTTTGCCCTCCAGAATTCTATGGGAAACATAGGACAGGTTACATCCCAAATAGCCACCCATGGTACGAACAGACAGGCAGCTTTCTCTGTAATCTCCCAGTCCTGCTGTAGGATATTCAAATGGGAAGCAGTCATAGAAGGAGCAGCGCTCTCTGTTATTCTGGCTTGGCACAAATGGGGCTTCCTGGGTACGCATACGGTAAGCAATGTCATGTCCCTGCAGTCTTTTGCCGTAATAGATGTGTCCGATGAAGTTTTCTTCATCTACGATGCCGAGTAAATAGCTGGTGTTTGGGGTGTCTAACTTAAAAATTCTTTCTTTCTCAAAATATGTAACGTTCATGAGGATTCCTTTCTGATGGATTCAAGTGATAGGTTGAGGTTCGAGTGACGAATTGTGCCGCTTTTACAATGCAACACAGGCACGCTCTCGCTACGTGAAAAACGTAGTGGTCACGTAAGGCGCTATTGGGAGCTTTGCTCCCATACCGCCTAAGTGCCAACGTTTTTCAAGTGCCTGTTTATGCATTTGTAAAAGCGGTACAATTCTGTATAGTTACCCTAAGTATGTTATTTAGTAGGTATCACGCAGGGAACGGATGCGCAGGCGGTTTTTGACGTCTGTGGCATCGGTAAAGTTACCATTTATAATGTCCTCAGTTGTAAAGGATATTACACGTGGTTTATCATCGGTTAGGTTGATGATATTGTCGGACAGGATTACATCGGCATCGGTGAAATCTACTTCGACAAATGGGGTATACACATTGCTTTGCAGGGCGATGGTATAAGTGTTTGCATTGCCTACTACTTCTGCATGTATGCTGGATTGTGGCAGTTCTACGTGTTTGTATGGCACAAGGGTATCGCTTTCGATCTGTACTCTGCCATCTTCATAGGTGAACACTGCCTCTACGAAGACATCTTTCTTATCGTAATAGTGATGTGTATCATCTTCTACGCGTTTAGCTGATGGCGTGGTCAGGATTCGTGGCTGTCTCTGTACATAGCTGCTATAGTCTTCTTCCAGAGCTTTACTTACGCCAAAGGCTGGCACAACTACATGCTGTGTAGCAGTCGTTATGACTTTGAAATCGAAAGTCTTCAGAGTCATAGTCACAGTTACACCTACTGGCTGTGCAGTCTCATTCTGCACATGGGCTGCTACTGCACTGAAATGTTCTCCACCGTTGCGCTCGGCAGTATCTGTATCCGCAATTCTGACAATACTCCCGGCTACCGGTTCATAGAATCTGCATGCCATGTAATGAAGCGCTTTCCATCTGCCGTAATAATCAATACTGGACCAGGATGCCACGGGCCAGTTATCATTGATCTGCCAGTACAAAGTTCCCATGCATCTGCCGCGGTTGCGTCTCCAGTGCTCTACACCTGATTTGATTGCTACCGCCTGAAGTACCTGGGTTACGTATAACAGGCTTTCAAAATCCTTAGGATAGCGGAAGTTCTCTGCCAGATAGTACAGCATTTTGCCATTGGCAGCATCATTCTTCTGATGGCTCTCCATAACCGGTGAGAAGATATTCCTATCCTGTGGTTCTGTATAGGAATATACTGTCTTTTCTGATGGAAAAGACTGGAACCCAAACTCCGAGCAGAATCGGAAGAAATACTTCTGATAATCAGAAAATGGCTTCTGCCCATGCCATACTTCCCAGTAATGGGTATCTCCACGGTTCTCAGCTCCCGGTTCATCAAAGCATCCACCTGATGAAGGAGAAGAAGGCCAGAAAAAGGTCTGGTCGTCTGCCTTTTTCAGTGCCTTTGGCAGGATATATTCGAATTGTTTAATATAATCAGCACGTAAATACTGGCTCTGGGTCTGATAATTGCCCCAGTATGCCCATGCAGATTCGATTTCATTGTTGCCGCACCATAATCCCAGACTTGCATGATGGCGCAGCCGTTTTGCATTATCTACTGTCTCTGCCGCAATGCTGTCCTCAAATTCCTGTGTTACATCATATACATTGCAGGCATACATCAGATCCTGCCATACAATAATGCCGTACTCATCACACAGATCATAGAACTCATCTGACGGATAATAACCGCCACCCCATACTCTCAGACAATTATAATGGGCTTTTACTGAGCTGCGTACCAGATATTCCATCCTCTCTCTGGTAATTCTGTTGTATACACAATCCTCTGGAATATAATCCGCTCCCATGGCAAAGAATTTTACTCCATTGATCATGAATGCGAACTCCTCGCCCCATTGATCCTTATCTCTGCTCACGGTAAAAGTCCGAAGTCCAATACGGTCTGTGCTTGTCTGTGCTTCTTCTCCCTGAGTAAGCAGTCTGGTCTCTACTGTATACAGCGGATGTTCACCCAGTCCATTTACCCACCACAACTGCGGATTCTGTATGATAAATTCTGACACATATGTCACATTGTCTTTTGTTGTCATGATATGTTTGTCCAGAAGATGTCCCTGCGGATCATACACGCACACTTCCATGGAGGTCTTTTCATAGATAGTTTCTTCATAAGAAGCTTCTTCTCTTGAATCTTTTCCTATAGAACGCTTTCCCATGGAGTCTGCACATTCAAGCACTGCTTCTACCTGTAATGTGACCTGGCCTTGCGCATGTTCCTGCTGATATTTCACTTCATCAATTCTGGCTGTGCAATAAGCCTGTATCTCAATATCACGGAAGATGCCCGCATCCGGTAACTGAGCGCCCCAGTCCCACCCAAACATGGAATGTGCCTTTCTGATATACTGATTACCTGCAATCGCTCCACTTGCCTCTATCGTAATCTTCTTATCTGCCGGTGCTGACGCTTCTCTCTCTTCTATATAGCGAAGTGTAGATTTAAAATAAAAGCGTATGGAATTGCTGCCCTCATGCAGATATTCCTTTACAGGGATTCTCCAGGTTCTGTGCATATTGTCCATATAAATGACATGTGTGTCATTAATATATAAGTCAGCCAGTGTATCTATCCCATAGCAGACCAGTTGTATCACATCCTGATTCAACAGTTCCTGTGTCACTTCAAAGCTGCGTTCAAATATATAATCCTGCCAGAAAAGGTCTCTGGCTGTGTATTCATTCTGTCTATAATAGGGGTCTTCTATCGTCCCTGCATCCAATAACGTGGACAATACGGAGCCAGGAATCCGAGCCTGATAGGAGTCTGCCAATTCATAGGCTTTCATATAGGTATCTTCTTCTTTGCACACTGGATGCATCGTCCACATTCCATTCAATGTCTGTTTCTGCATGTACTTCACCACACCTTTCTTGCTCTAACCTAATAATGGATAAGTCGCCAAGGTTACAAATGTATTATCCAAATCAGGGTCCTTGATTCTGTCTACTACAGATTTCACCAGTCTTCTACCCAGTGCTTCTATTCTTACATCTACGGTCAGAATATCTTTTTTGAAAAAGTCTTCTTCTATCGTATGATCAAATCCTGTAATGATTGTCCGTTCAGCAAGTGCCGGATTCTTCCTCAACAATACAGTTGCCGTATACTTGGCAATATCATCATTCTCACAGATAATTGCATCCGGCATATATGGCATCTGGTCAATTGCCTCTTCCACCATGCTGTACCCATAATACACATCATTGGAGGGATGCGTGAACAGCATCTTCTGATCCGGCTCGATTCCCTTCTTTCTACAGGCACTCATAAATCCAAGCAATCTTGCCTGTACAACTCTGGAACCTTCTGCAAATCCAATAAATGCAAAGCTTGTGCATTTCTTTACATCAATGCAGTATCCTGTCAGTCTGTTCATGGAATAGAAGCCTTCCAGATTGTATACATCACCAAGTGCAATATATTCCTGTGCGTCCACCGGCGTATTAAAGAAGGTCATAGGAAGTCCCGCCCTGGCAATGCCTTTTACAAATCGGATTGGAAAAATACACAGGAAAATGATACCCTGTACATCATCCTCTAACTGTTCCAACACTTCTTCTCCATCCAGATCATCTTCGTTCACAATATAGAGCTGCATACGATAGCCTTCCTGTTTGGCTCCATCGCTGATGCCTGCCAGTGTGGTATTCCAGAACAGGGACTGCCAACGGTTGAACAATACAAGTATTGTCCCTCCTCCGGTTTTTCTTTTCTGATGCATGACTTCTTCTACCAGTGCATCATCCAGCTTGGCATATCCCATCTGACAGGCTTTCTGTACGACTGCCTGTCTGGTTTCTGGAGATACATTGCCATTGCTTAATGCTTTGGCTACTGTATTTCTGCTAAGTCCCATTTCTTTGGCTATGTCCTGAATCGTAACTCTCTTCACTGATCATCCTCCTCTTTTGAATGTGTATAGTGTACAGCAAGGGACGAATTGTGCCGCTTATGCATTTGGGGAAGCTGTACAATTCTGTATCTTGCGATAATGTGATTTATGGTTACTTCATAAATTATCTACTTCTGTAATTTTGAGTATAATAAATGCACACCGGTGTGTCAATATGGTGTGCATTTATTTTGCATTTTATTTTTCATTTTCAACATGTAATGCACTGTTTATGCATTATGACTGTGTGTGCAGGAAGGAGAAGGGATGGGATTTCTCGCTTCGTAGGAAGTTCATGAGAAGGTAGGCTGCACGCAGGGATACTTTTTCTTCTCTCAGGATGCGTGCGGCTTCCTTTTTGTCAACAAGGAGGACTTGTATTGTTTCGGTATCTTCCATATGAGCCTGGTTGATCTGACCTGTAGCATAACCAAATACGGCATTGCAGCTTTCATCCGTGAAGCCTGCTCCCATGAAGAAGGGGCGTCTGTAGGCTGCTTCTCCATCTTCGTATACAGTGAAGGTAAGTCCTGTCTCTTCCATCATCTCACGGATTGCTGCCTCTTCCGGCGTTTCTCCTTCATCAATCAGTCCTGCCGGCAGTTCATAGAGGTAATCGTCCAATGGGTAGCGGTATTGACGGATCATCACAATCTTATCCGGGTCTTCCTTGAGAACCGGATAGATTACCACGCCTTCTGCCAGGCTGTCTTTGGTATAGATCTTCAGTTCTTTCTCTTTACGCCTTGATACAAAATAGTAATCAAACTTTCTTCCTGCATCTGTAAGTGCATCCAATTTGAAAAGGTTCAAAAATTTATTATCTGACATTTTATGTATACCAGTATACTTTTTCACTAAATTACCCTCCTTATATTTGACTTTTTTATACAAAAGAATTAAGATATAATTATAAAATTGTAAAGAAAGGTGACAAAAACATGAAGCAGATACCCGTTACCGACTTACGTCCCGGTATGGTAACCGCTGAAGACATCCTCACCTATGACTTGAAAATGATTGTCCCAAAGGGTGTCGTACTGACAGAAAATATCATATCAAGACTGGAGTCCTATTCCGTCTATTATGTACATATTGAAGATACTGTTGTCAACGAGCTTAATACTCCTATGACCTTATCCAAAGTCCTGGATGCCGACGCCGTTCAGACCAACAAGGAAAAGATACGCAGCAGCCTTCAGTTCCAGCATTTTCAGCAGGATTTCAACAGATGTGCAGAACATTTCCGCGATAATCTGATGAAATCACTTTACCGCAATGAACCCTTCTACGTCAATGGTCTTTTGGAAGAGACTATTCAGATGATGCATCAGGAGGATTCTTATATCAATGTATTTGATATGCTTCTCAATATGCGAAACATAGATGATTCTGTATACAATCACAGCCTGGATGTTGCATTAATCTGCAACATTTTATCAAAGTGGCTTCATTTTTCCGAGGCAGATCAGACTATGGCAACCGCCTGTGGTCTTTTCCACGATGTAGGTAAATTTCTTCTGCCAACCGGGGTCTTACGCAAGCCCGGTAAATTGACCAGAGATGAATTTGAAATTATTAAGACTCATACCATAGAGGGTTTTCATTTACTGAATAAATACGATAATATTCCACAGCATGTAAAGAATGCCGCGCTGATGCATCATGAGAAATGTGATGGCAGTGGTTATCCCTATGGATTAAAAGGTTCTGAAATTGACAAGTTTGCCAAAATCGTCACCATTGCAGATATATTTGATGCCATGACCAGTGAACGTGTTTACCGCCGCGCCATGTGTCCATTCTCAGTTATCAAAGCCTTTGAAGACGAAGGCATTCAGAAATATGAGATGAAATACATCCTGACTTTCCTTGAAAATGTTGCCAATTCTTATCTGAATCACCGTGTCACATTGACGAACGGTATGGAAGGCAACGTAATCTTTATTAATCAGGATAATTTTTCAAGACCTGTTATCCAGACCTCTGATAATCAGATCATTGATCTGCAGAAGCAATATTATCAGGACATTATGAACCTGTCTGCCCAGAAAAATGTAGCAATTGAAACAATCATATAAAGAATGCCCACGAAAGTCGAAGCTTTCTGCATCTGACATTAGAAATACTTTTGTATAAGAAAAAGACGTGATACTCTGCAAATATCACGTCTTTTCTATGTATTATTCAACTAAGGGAAAAAGAATCAGCACTAATTTATTTATTATAGTTAGCAGACTGGAAGTCAGGATAAGCAGATTCCAATGCATGTTCTGTAGGATCAAGCCCTTCGATCTCTTCCTTTTCAGATACTCTAAGTCCTACTGTCTTCTTGATAACGAAGAATACAATTGTCATCATGACTGCTGTCCAGGCAAGAATTACGATAACAGCCAGAGCCTGAATACCAAGCTGACGGAAACCACCGCCATAGAAAAGACCCTTTGTAGTATTACCATCTTCTACTACACCGAAAAGACCTACTGCCAAAGTACCCCACAAGCCGTTGCAGAAATGAACTGCTACAGCACCAACAGGATCATCAATCTTTAATGTATTTTCAATGAAGTATACACCTACACATACCAGAATACCTGCCACAATACCGATAATAGCTGCACCCGGGATATCTACGTTGTTACATCCGGCTGTAATGGCAACCAGACCTGCCAGAGAACCGTTTAAAGACATAGACACATCAGGGGCACCATTCTTGATCCAGGTAAAGATCATTGCTGTGCATGTTGCAAAAGCAGGTGCGATTGTTGTTGTTGCAAAAATCTTACCAAGTGCATCACCATCTGCTGCTGCGGCACCGTTGAAACCATACCAGCCAAACCACAGAATAAATACACCAAGGGCTGCCACTACGATGTTATGTCCAAGAATAGGAACGGACTTGCCATTCTTGTCGTATTTACCAATACGGGGTCCTAACATGGCAGCACCGATCAGACCAGTGAAACCGCCTACCATATGGATGACACAGGAACCTGCGAAATCAACGAATCCCATGTTAGTCAGCCATGCCTGACCGCCCCATACCCAGTGAGCCTCGATAGGGTATACGAATAAGCTGATTACAAAAGAATAAATACAGTAGGAAATGAATTTTGTACGCTCTGCCATGGCACCGGATACGATTGTAGCTGCTGTCGCACAGAATACCAGGTTGAACACGAAACCATACCAGTCAGTATTGTCGAAATCAAATACATTCAAGCCCCAGCCAACGAAGTTATTACCTACACCACATAACAGGTTATAACCAACCAGAATAAAAGCAACAGTACCAAGACAAAAGTCCATCAGGTTCTTCATAATAATGTTACCGGCATTCTTGGCTCTGGTAAAACCAGCCTCGCACATTGCAAAACCTGCCTGCATAAAGAATACCAATGCCGCACCGATCAGGAACCATACACCGTGAGAACCAAAGATAATGCTGTTCACCGCATTAAGGGCATCTTCAGATGCTTCTGTTAATAAAAACATAACTTTCTCCTCCTTTATCTGTGTATTGCCATGATAAACATTCTTATCAATAGAAAAAGGAGATAATAACCGGCTGTCTGCAGCTGCTGCTACGCCTGTTGATTATCTCCTTTGATAATACACATAAATAAATTTTTTCATTTTTCAATTGTTTATGTAGAATCTGCGGATTGCTGCGCATTTATGAAATACAGCAATCGGGAAGAAACTACAGAGCCTCCTGTCCACGCTCGCCTGTACGGATTCTGACAGCGTCCTGAACATCATAAACGAAAATCTTACCATCACCATAGTTACCGGTATTAATCTCTTTTACAATCTTATCGATCAAAGACTCTGCTACTTCATCTGTTACAACAGTCTCAACCTTGATCTTCGGCAAAAGATTCACACGATATTCTGCACCACGGTATCTCTTAACAACACCCTTCTGATTACCGTAACCCATAATGTTTGCAATATTCAGACCATTTACGTTAGATTCTTCCAATATAGCCTTCAAATCTTCCAGCTTCTCAGGTCTGATGATAATCTCCAACTTCTTCATCCTGCTAACCTCCTCATATTTCTTATATCTGCCTACGAATAATTTTTCCGTTTATTCGTACAAAAAAAGCATTCGCGAATACATTGTATTCTCGAACGCCCTTGTTCTGTCTTTTATTATACACAGAATAGGAATGGTGTCAAATGTTTTTTTAGAATTTTTTCATGTTATTTTCAGCCAAGCCTATATTCTACAAAATCTTTCTCCACCTCTGCAAATGATCCACTAAGTTGAAATCCCAGTCTCTCACATAAATGCCTTGATGGCAAATTCTCCTTATGTACGATTGCTCTGAAAGCATCCTGTCCAAGCCACTCTCTGCCATACTCAAGAATGGTATTGCATGCCTCGTATGCATACCCATGATGCTGATACTCTGCTCCCAGCATAAATCCAAGCTCCAGCCCGTCATAGCCTTCCTTATATTCCAAGCCGGCCCTGCCAATCACCACGCCTGTGTCTTTTAACGTAATGATCCACATCCCATAGCCATAGAAACCATAAATGTTCTGGATATAATCTCTGGTATAGCTAAGCTCCTGCTCCGGGTCTGAATACAGATTGTCCATATATTTCGTAATAGAATCATCCGAATACAATTCATACAGCCTCGGAACATCCTCCAACGTAATCTCCCTGATCAGCAGACGATCCGTCTCCACAATATTCCAAGGTATCCCCTTAGTCCGCCTATAAATACGATCCAGATATTCACCATCTATATCCTCCAGAGACTCTACGCAATATACGCCACTGGGCAGACTGGCATCCCTGCTTCCAGAATCCAGTACAATACAACAAGGAATCTGCTGCGATACACAGTAAAAGGCTAATTGCGGGTCATCCGTGAGAACAACCGGGGCTCCACCTATCTCAGATATAGAAAGCATCTGAGAAACCAAAATGTGAAACTGCGCCGTTGTATGCTGTAAATAATCTAGTTTCCCCTGATAATCGTCCTGTCCCAGCTCCTGCTGTAAATAGGGCAGATATATAAATAATCGGTTTAGCATTATATCCATAATCAAGCGCTCTCTTTCACACTCTAACAAAATAGTTACTGTTCACTCGTACCTCGTTCCAGCAACAATTTATGCACACAAAATCAATTGCATTGATTTTGGCGCATGCAAACTCGTGATTTTCATGCATAATCTGCATGAAAACACTTCGCGGCATACTACCTGTGTACAGTAACACAAAATATCATTACCACCAAAGTTATATAATTTTAACTTGATGAATATAAGAAATTCAACTACAATATGGTTAGCTGCAGCAGATTCCATTTTTAATCTGCTGCCATCAATGAATAAAGGAGAATATACTATGGCACAGAATCCCATTGTTACAATTGAAATGGAAAATGGCGATATCATCAAAGCAGAGCTTTATCCTGAAATCGCTCCTAACACGGTAAAGAACTTCATCAGCCTCGTAAAGAAAGGCTACTATGACGGATTAATCTTCCACAGAGTGATCAACGGCTTCATGATCCAGGGTGGATGTCCTGACGGAACAGGCATGGGCGGTCCTGGCTACTCCATCAAAGGTGAATTCGCACAGAATGGCTTCGCCAATGACTTAAAGCACACAGAAGGCGTTTTATCCATGGCAAGAAGCATGATGCCAGACTCAGCAGGCAGTCAGTTCTTCATTATGCATAAGAATGCTCCTCACTTAGACGGCGCATATGCAGCTTTCGGTAAAGTTATCGAAGGACAGGATATCGTAAACAAAATTGCCACCACACAGACTGATTACTCCGACAGACCACTCAAGAAACAGATTATGAAGAAAGTAACTGTTGATACATTTGGTGTTGATTATGAGGAACCAGAGAAGTGCTAATGCACTTCTCTTTTTATTTATTCAGATCATTAATCGCATCCAGATAGCCCTCCAGACGCTTCTGTGCACTTACACTCAGATTCTGGTATGCTTCTATCAACCTGTATTCCTTAGAATCCCTGTCTATCATCATATAATTCGGTTGCTTGTATTCTTTTAATTTCTGATTGTCCGTTCCCTGTAACAATTCGTATGGAGAAATACCAAGTACTTCGCATATAATCATGATTTTATCCGCAGAAGGATTGGTCTTCTTACGTTTCCAGTCACTGACCGTACTTTGGGAAATCCCGGTCCTCTTTGCAAATTCCAGTTGAGAAATTCCCTTTTCCTCCATGTACTTGTAGATTCTTTCACTTATCAGCATAGTATTATAATTCTCCTGCCTGCTCCAAGTCCTTTTTAAGTTCCAAAATTCTTTCTTCTGAAAGTTCAGAATATTTCATAATTAACTCCATAGGCATATGATCAGCCAGCATTTCCCTTACGACCTTCTCTTGCGCCTGTTCCATGCCCTGCTGATAGTTTTCCTTCCACTTACTATTCATCCAATTAACATATTCTACATCTGTTGTCATCATACCAATTACCTCTTTCTCTCTCTGCTCTAAAAATCTTACAAGTATATTCTCTTGCTTACAACGCTGAATGATCTCCTTTGCCTGGTTGCCCCCCCAGCTTGCACCATATTCCTGTCTGACTTCCGCACATATCTGTGTGAATCTCACATATTGATGAATAATATCATTTCCACATCCGTCACGAATTATCTTTACTCTTAAATCTATTGGGCTGTTTCCTGAAAAATAAGTTTCTGCAAAAGACAGCTGTTCTATCCCCAAATGTTCACTACCTGTATATATAATATATAATTCTGGTTTGGGTAAATGGATGACTTTGGATTCATGTACGCTAATTTTTCGCCTGCTTAAATATTCTTCACAAGTACGTACATAATAGAAAAGCACTCGTAAGACTATATTAGGCGACCAGTCTGATTGCGCCTCTACAAGATACATGAATCTGCCATCTGCAACAAATCCCAAATCATTATAATAGCCATTCATCAGAACCGTTTCCAAAGTAATGACCTCAATCTCAGGATTTTTCTTTGCACTCTTACCACTCAATGCCTCATACAACTCTACTACATAACCTTGTTCTGCAAATAGTTTTGTAAAAACACTGTCTTTTACCTTACGTTTCATTTTCAAACCGGTTTCAGCAATTTTTCTCGGTATTTGTTCTTCTATCATAATACCATTTTTCCTCCTTTGTTACAACTTACGATATGTTATGTCTCTATTCTACGTTTATTTATCGTATATGCGTTATATTAGAGTATAAAATAAGATTTGTCAATTATGGCAAACCTTACTTTGTCTCTTTTTTACTTCTCAGCCAGGCATCTCTCTTTGTGGAATACAATGCCTTAAAAATATCTATATCTTCTAACGTTGTAATCTTAATATTCTTATTTGACCCTAAGGAAAAGTGCAATTCTGCCCCCAATTCCAACATTAGGGTATTTGTATACACTGCATTTGTAATGCCTCTGTTCAGTGCCTCTTTATGCGCCCATAATGCCTTGCCATATTGGTACGCCTGTGGTGTCTGCACCCTCATGATATCATTTCTGTCAATACCATCACTACCACTCTCACCATCTTCTGTGCGCATGATTGTTTCCTGACATCTGACAGCCGAAAGCCCTGAACCATATTCTTTGGCTTTTGCAATACAATCTGTTATAATCTCCTGAGATATCAAAGGGCGTACTGCATCATGAATAATCACGATATCGTCCTTGCTGCAATGGGACTCTAATTCCAACAACGCCTTTCTTGCAGATGCCTGTCCATTCTCACCGCCTTCAACAATCCACTTTAACTTCGTAATCCCGTATGCCCGTGCATATCCATCCAGTACGTCCAGCCAACCATCTATGCATGATACAATAATCGCATCCACATCAGGATGATTCTGAAAAGCCTCTAATGTATAAATAATAATAGGCTTATCATAAATTGCCAGAAACTGTTTCGGAACAGACTGTTCCGTCCTGCTTCCACTTCCTCCTGCTAAAATCAATGCTACGTTCATAGGTGTCCTCCTTGACCTTACTCCTGCCTATCTCTATTGCCCATATTGTATAAAGACTTGAACATCTCTACATCTTCTACTGTATTGATCTTGATATTTAAATCAGATCCCTTGGATAAATAGACCTTCTGTCCTAATTTTGATACCATATTGTTAGTATCATTTTCATTCAAAATTCCCTGCTCTATTGCTTCTTTATGATACTTCTGTAAATCTCCCAGGCGATATGTCTGTGGTGTCTGTATTCTTCGAAACGCATATCTGGAAATTGAACGCAGCCCACAGATTCCATCATCTGTCAGCATCACATTATCCATAGATGTCACTGCAGATATCCCCATTCCCTGCCTTTTACAGGAACGAATACTGTCTGAAATAATCTCGTCCGACACTAACGGTCTGATTGCATCATGAATAATCACAATATCGTCCTCTTTACAACTATGCATCAGCTCATCTGCTGCCACTCTTGAAGTGTCCTGTCCTGACACACCACCTGTAATGACCCACTTTAACTTATCAATACGAAACTGCTTCGCATACGCCTGCACCATGTTCTCCCAGCCATTTAGACACGCAATCATAATCGCATCTACCTCCGGGTGGCTCTGGAACTTCTGCATCGTATATACAATGATTGGTTTATTATACACATTCACGAACTGCTTGGGTATATCCATCTTAAAAGCAGGGTCTACACCACCTGCTAACAATACTGCTATATTCACGCCATTTCCCCCTTATGCTGCCTTTTATCTACAGTCCCTTAATATCTGAACCGTCTTCTCCAGTCCCTCTTTTATAGGAGTTTTGGCTCTCCAGCCCAACTCGTTGATCTTCTTCGTATCCAGAAGTGCTTTCGTAGCAGTAGAATATCCTGCCTGCTCCACTGCATCCGGTAATTCAAATACCACCCGTAAACCAGCTGCCTCTGCAAGAATTCCGGCAAGATCCTTTAATGTTATTTCGGAATTCTCATCCGCAACATTATAGGCTTCACCGCTTTTTCCATATAATAATAAATATAAAGCAGCCACTGCTGCATCTACCACATAGGTATAAGAATATAACTGATTTCCATCACTCTTCAGTACAATGTCCTCACCTGCTGCCGCTTTCCTGATAAACTGGGCAATTGCCTTAGAATCGTCTATCCCCATGGTCGGTCCATACACCCTTGAGAAACGCCCGATTACAAAATCCTGTTCTTTCTGCGCCGCAAAAGCATTACACAAAGCTTCTGAAAGGCGTTTACTCTCCGGGTAGCCAGCCCTGACAGTATTACAGTCAATATATCCCAGGTAAGATTCCCCAAACTTGTCCACATCTTTTCTGTTCTCTCCATAGATTTCCACAGAGGAAAAACACAGAAAACGCCTGCAATAATGCTCTGCAGCATAGGATAAAAGCTCATATGTACCTGATACATTGGTCGTAATTGTACCAATCGGATCAGTTGCGTAAGCTCTTGGATGCGTATTGCTTGCCGCATGGAGAATATAGTCAATATCCCCTAACTCCGGTAAAGGTTGCGATATATCATGGGAAAAGTAGGTGAAAAAGTCACTATCCCGATAGGGAGCAAAACGCTCCCTAGCCTTTTCCTCATTACGGCTGACAGCAAGGATATGGATACCCTGGGAAGAAATATTTATGATACTATTGTAATACATAAGAATGTCAATGATCACCGATGCAATCATGCCTGTAGCACCGGTGATTAAAATTCTGCTGCCTTCTAACTTATTAAAATTACCTAACTTCCATGCTGATTCTATATCCTGTTGATATATTCCGTTATTGTATATATTCATTCTCATATAATTCAAAAACTCCCTAAAAATCTTTACTCAACAGAAAGTCTGCAATATGCATGGTTTTAATTCCTTCATAATTTCCACTCGCAAATTCATCTGTCCTCAAAACATACTTAGGATAATTATCCTTTATCTCCAATAAGCGTTCATACTCTCGTTTCTCTGTCTTTTCAGAATGAATTTCCTGTGTTACCTGCACATACAGTTTTTCTCCCTGTCGGCTGGCAACAAAATCGACCTCTCCGTCTGTCGTTTTACCTATATAAACCTTATATCCACGCCTGCATAATTCCAAATATACAACATTTTCCAGGCTCGATGCTACACTATCAGGTCCATACCCTAATACAGAATAGCGCAAAGAGGTATCTGCAAGATAAAATTTCTCCTGCGTCTTGAGAATTTCTTTTCCTTGCAGATCATATCTGGAACACCGATGCAAAATATAAGCTTTCTCAAGTTTCTCAAGATAGCTGTATACAGTCTCATTATCAATAGAACGTTTCTCAGACTTTAAATAATCAGAAATGGACTTTGCCGAGAAGGTATTGCCTACATTAGAAAAAGTGTATTTTACAACCCGCTCCAGCTGATCCACTTTACGAATTTGATTTCTTCTTACGATATCTGAGAAAATGGTCGAATTATAAATATCGCGTACAATTGTGTAAACTTCATCCTGAGAATATGCTCTCAAATGCGTTGCCGGGAATCCACCCAAACGGACATAATCAGCAAGCTCCTGATGTGGATTTTTCACCTCTGTTACTTCTCTTCTAAAAGCAAGATATTCTTCAAAAGAAAGTGGATATACCTGAAAGGAAACATATCTCCCTGTAAGATATGTCGCAATCTCTGAGGACATCATACGTGAATTGGAACCAGTAACATATATGTCCACATCATATTCGCCCAAAAAAGAATTTACGACTTTCTCCCATCCTCTTATTTCCTGAACTTCATCCAAAAAAAGATATGTTCTGCCCTGAACACTCAATCCTGCTTTTATCGTCTCAAACATCTGCTTTGCAGTCATATCTTCATATTCCATAGAATCAAACCGCATAGAGATAATATTTTCTTTTGGAATGTGCCTCTCATTTTCAAGCTTATCCATGACCATCTTCATAATTGTGGATTTTCCTGATCGCCGAATCCCTGTAAGCACTTTTACAAAAGGAGTATCCACATATACCATAATCTTATCCATGTAAAGTAGTCTATTGATCATATAAATCGCCTCCGCAATTATATTGTACCCCGATTATTGTGTGTTAGCAATGATGTTTTGCGGTTATAACCATAAAAATATAGATTTACATACTTACAATTACAACAGCGTTAACTGTTGAAACTCCTTTTCTTCTCCTACAATATCAATAAACTCTTCCAAGTCACTTTTTCAGATTACAATCAATTTTTCTTCATCAACTATTTCTTTTAATGATTGATATATTTCTTTCACATATAAATTAGTTGCAATCAACACATGATCAAAAGTATCTCCATTCAATAATGCTTCCAAACTGTTAATCCTATGTCCCTGACATTCTGTGTCCCATAATTGCTTATCTTTATCAACTAATCCTAATACCGGAATATGATATGTATCCATGCAATCCAGCAAAAGTCTCGCTGCTCTTCCCGCAGGATATATATATACTCTCCCTAAGTTTTTGACAAAATCAAGTTGCCTAAAATCAACATATCTTAAAATAGAACCTTTACTTCTTTCTTGTGGAAATATATTACCAAGAATTACCTTATTCTGGTCGTTAGAAACTATTTCCCTATGTAAGGCACATATTCTGTATGCCTTTGAATTTTTGAAATATACTAAACCTGTGCTTTCAACATCCTTTTCTCTTTCATAAACTTCCCTTTCCCATTGTAAAATATCCCTACGTTCTACATCATCATAAAAACTTCCATTACGAATCAGTAATTTATCATGACCTATCAACACACTACCCTTCAAGAAAATTCTGTTGGACAAATCAGCCATAATCTCATTTGTCTCAAAATAATATGTTTCACTTAGACATATATTCTTTTTTCTGCTTTTACTAGCCATCTTATTGCTTTCTGATGGTGTCCACCGTTGCTTATGCTTTACATGAAAGGCAAGTTTATTCTTTATCTCTCTAACCTTCATACCTGCTTTTACAGCTTCCCCTAAAAACCAATGATCCCATTCTGGTCTTCCCAACATAAAGCCTCTATCTGGAAAAACATCTATATAATCATTTAAAAAGAAAAAAACATCAATTCCAGAGAAATAGTACTCACCTTCTGTATCCAATTCATTTTCAATATCATAGCGGTGTAAAACCAAAACTGTATCAGGAGTTGAATAAAAATAAAGCTGTAATGCTTCTATAGGCAAATGTTTTAAGAAAATATCAGAATTGATAATGCCACATATTTCATTATTGTTGTGTGTATTTTGTTTTAAAGCTTGCAAAATATCATATATATAAGGAAATGGCTTGCCAGTTTGTTCTTTTCCTGAACGTGTAAGTTTTACAAATGCCGTTTGGGGAAAATGTGGCTGAAGCATTTTTACCTCTTCTGCCACATTACACGAAATTATTTCAAATCCCGCATCTTTCCATGTCTGCATTGCTTTAATTTGCTTTTGTATCTCATATCTATCTTCTGAATACATTAATGATGTTGCAACTAACATATACCGTCTCCATTATAGTCCAATTATTCTGCTTCCATATTATACCATTAGAAAATACATCAAAATATGTTATTTATTCAATAATATTATTTATGTTAAATTCATCCCAAATAACTATTTTTCTTTTTGGAACTTTCTTCATTATTTCTTCATATATTTCTTGTTGATATAAATTAGAAATAACTATCACTTTATCAAAATTCAAACTTTCAATCATCTCTGGTGGATAAACTGGCAATTCATTTAATAATTTATTCTCATAATGCAGATTTTTATCCATATACCCAATTATAATCATATCTTCTGCAACCTTTTTATATCTTTTGACCCACTCCTGTGCCATATATCCAGCAGGATATATCAATACTTTACCTGATATACCCTGCCTTTTCCAAATTATTTCTGTATCATCTTCAATTTTTATGCTACTTACACAAGATGAACAAATTGTTAAATTATCAATGGTTATTTTTTTACAGCCAAATTTTGATATCGAAATTAATGGAATTAACTTATTAAATCTTTTTACAGCCACCATGCAACAATTTTGAATATCAAATTCATTTTTTGCTTTTCTTCTAATATATATCATAATCTGCATACTTGAAATCTTATATTCGTTGCAAATCCACAGGCACAAATCAATGAAGCAATTAGAAAATTGATATTTATAAGGAATATTTATCAAATAATCCCATTTAATATTCTTTATCATATATGTATTTTTGTGTGTTTGACATTTAAGCTGTTCTTTAATTTCTTTTTCATATTGTCTTGGATATTCTACTAATACTTTTATTTGTTTTACTTTATTTGTTGCTATGCAAACTCCTATATCAGATTTAGATATAATATTAAAGAAAAGTGTTTTTAAATAACTAACAGAATCTTCACTTTTTATATTATCAAAATACTTTTGACATATCCGTGATGCAATATTCTTTGTCACTAAATCACTCCATTGTACGGCATGTCTTATATGGAAAATATAAGGATTAACTATCTCTTTTATACCAATATTATGCATAGAAAAAATAATTGGAAACCAATAATCCCACATTGCTTGGCCTATTAATAACCCATCATCCTCTATAATATCTATATATCTTTTTGAAAATATAAATACATCAATTCCACCAAAAAAAAGTTCACAGTTTAGGTTGTTTATATCTTGCAAAGTATTAATATCATTTCGACGCATAAACAATAATTTATCCCTTGCCTGTTTTTGTATACACTCAAAGGCTTCATTATCAAATTTATGCAAATATATATCTGAATTAACTATTCCACAAATTTCATCAGCATTTTGTTTCAATATTTGTAACATATCATATATATAAGGGCACGGTTTTCCCATTACCTCGCTTCCATCTCTTGTTACTTCTACAAATTTTATATTTTGAAATTTATCCTTTATTTGTTCTATTTCTAATTTTATGTTACAAGATATTATTTCGAACCCAGCCCTAACCCAGGTATCTATTGCCTCCCTTTGGTTATCTAAATTTTTAGGTGAAATTGATGTAACCATAACTATTCTCTTCATAAAAAGCTTTTCTCTTCCTTTATCAAACAATATACTGCAATTCAATAACCAAGAACTTCTACACTAATAATGAGTATTGAATATTTAGTAAAGAAGTTATAAACGTATACTCTTTATTGTAATAAAATTATCAAAAACATTCTAACAAAAAATTTGCTCTATATGAAGTATACTGCAGTTTGTTAAAGATGTTTACAATTAATAAGAGAGTAAATTTATTGCCATTTATTTTTCTCTACTTCAATTCCTCTATTTATGGCACAATCCATACCTGCTTATTTAAATGCAGATCCTTCTTGTCAAAAAAATTTATTGCCTCTTCAATACCGTTAATGAACGCAATTCCATAAAGACAGCTTTTATCAATTGGCATTTCTTCAATTTTAATAATTGGCAGTCCTAAATAACAGCCTTCTCTGTTTCTATCTACAAATGCTATAATATTTAATCCTGGGCATATCATACTTAATATTTTATATGCATAAGCCCCCATCTTACCTGCGCCCCATAAATACATTTTTGTATGTGGCAATTCCTTTCTAAGCTTAGTATGATATAAAGCTCTTTTTTGCATCTCATCACAATTTTTGTATATACTTGACAATATATTAACCGTACGCTTTACCTCCGGCATGATATTATTGAAATCATTATTGCTGTGAAAAATCTCTCCATATATTTGAAGATAAAATTCATTAATTTGACCCTTAACTTTTTCTCTCTCAAAATTATCTCTCCATGTTCTTTCTGCATTTTTATGTATTTGATCAATACTTCCATTATTATAACTGTCTATACACTCTAATAGGCTTGTGTAAATACTGTCTATTAAAAAGTCTTTACTTATAAAAGCATTTTCCTTATTTTGAAAAATCTCTGGAACCCCTGCTATAGGTGTCGAAATAATCGTTAAATCATATGTCAATGCTTCAACTATTGATGATGGAAATGATTCATCAATACTGGTACATAGCAAGCAATCATTGTATTCTAACAGTGGAACAATATTACTTACAAAACCTTTAAAAAATACATTATTCTGTAAATTGTGTTCCTTTATATATTGCATACATTTTTGAGCATAAATTCCATCCGTTGATCCTGCTATTGTTAATTCAATTTGTATACCCCCTATAATACATAATTCACACACTTTTATTGCCATCAGTTGGTTCTTTCGTTCACAAATATTTCCCAACATTAAAATGTGCATTTTCTCCTTAGAATACTTTTTCTTTTTTCTTATATTATTTAACATTGCAACTGGGCGAACACATCTTGACTCAATTTTCAATCGCCTGCTCCATCGTTCCATATACATAATAGAATCGCATAAATGGTAATGTGGATAAATGTCTCCTGGACAACATTCAAATTCTTCTTCCCTTAATTGATAAATATCCATTACATGTGGTATATGAAGTTTTCTCGCAACATACTCAACAGCAATATTTAATTGAACTGTATGAAAAAAAGTTATCTTTTCCTTTTTGACTAATTTTTCTATACTTTTTACACTTTTTACTGCCCCACAAAAATCTATATTACAAAAATCGGATGATGTACTATACGATAATGAACAATGCGATAATGTGTATTGTTCACACCTTTTTGCATATTCCTCATTCGTGTTCCCATCAGAGTCCAGAGGAATCACTACTACAACATCATATATATCAGACATTAGTCTTGCTTGTTGCAATAATAGGTTTCCTGCTCCGCCCAATCCATTAGGGATATCTAAGAAATACGCTATTTTAGCTTTACATAACATATCCATGTGTATCCTCCTGCTTCTGCTTTTATAACAGGATATTTGTCTTCTTCACTACTATTAAAAATGGGAGCAGGCGTCTTATACATTTTTTCGCTCCACGGATCTCCCCATCTTGTATTAGCATTCTTAAATAATGGTGGAAAAGTAGTATAAATGTCTAAACTATTCGTTAAATAATTGTAGTGTGCAGCATTGGCAGGATAATATTTTTTTTTCTCTTTATCAATGATATAATCTCGTTGAGATAAAATTTTTTTTAATGAATAGCAATCGCCTTGTGTTGTCGGGTAATTGTCCTCAAACATCGCACTTTCAAATCCCATCCATTTCATTTGCATTAGTCGTTCATATGCATTTTGATGATCATCAAAAAAGCATAAGGTTTCTTTCGGATTCAAAATGTTATTCCAGTCTATATTTACAAAATCTTGTGTATAATATTTTACTTTTTCGCTTATATATACTCTTTGTTCTAAATTAGGGTCAATAGAATATATTTTTGCTTTTGGACATGCTATTTGAAAAATCCATATTCCCTGCCCTTTAAAAACGCCACTCTCAATAATATACTTCGGATTTATTTTTTTTAAAACATACCATGTCCAAAACAGATGCGTTGAAGTCATTCCACCTAAATTATTATAAATTGGGCGTTTATCATAAATTTGCAAAAATTCTTCAATGCAATTTTTTACATCTGTAAAATCCCATTGTTGATTTCCCCAATATAATTTTTCGCTCATATTTTTTTCTTTCCTCTCTTAACGATAACATTCATACAACTTTTTTTATATCTAAATTAATTTCTAGATAATCTTAAAAATTTAGCGTCACTCTCCTTTTTATTACCCTTGTTAGTGCCCCGCAATGACACAATTATTTTCAGGAAAATTTTTGTTTACGCTAGAATTGGCTCTAATTGTTATTGCTGTTTTTTCTCCTTTCTATTACAATATGACTATAATTTCCCGAAATACAAAATATATTGTTTTGTATTTTCACATTTTTCCTTATTTCAATCACTTTATAATTTTCTGAAATTTATACCGTTAACAAATAATTCTTTAATCTTCTTATCACACTTGTATATTCATAGATAATTCTATTAGTTCCATTTTGCAGAAGTCCTATGATAAATTTGTAATATCTCAACCAGCATTTCAAAAACATATACCACTTTTGTTTGTCTAACTTCTGCCCCTACCACAAAATCAAAGTCATTTTTGTTCATATTAAATGATATACTATTAAATACTTGTTATTTGGGGCAATATCGTTAATTTATTCATATAGTAATACTAGTAGATTGAATAATAATTAACTGACCATATTGGGGTTAGCTTCTTCTTCGGATATTTCATCAAGTTTATATGTCCAATGAAATACCACAGGCTCTTTATTGATTTCATCGAAATATTGATAGATTCTGTCCGCCAGTTCCTGCTTTGATTTGACTCGTATTCCTTTCAACATCTGTTTTGTCATTTTGCTGAAGAAACATTCAATCAGGTTGAGCCAGGATGCATGCTTTGGTGTAAACACAAATACATAACGTCCTTCTGGCTTTGTAGCCAGATAATTCTGCACTTCCTTTGATTTGTGTGCAGAATGGTTGTCACAGATAATCCTGATAACATCCCCTTCCGGATACATTTCATCAAGTTTCTTCAGAATACAGATGAAATCGGAACTTTTGTGAGTTTCACTTACAACAGGAATAGCTATTCCGGTGAGAAGATCAATTCCGGCAATTAAAGACAATGTGCCAAGGCGTTTATATACATAGTCACGATATACACAGCCGTTTCCTTCCGTCGGACGGAGGTCATCACTTGT
>ERZ791734.844-NODE-844-length-34424-cov-7.835840_pt1 | contig 34424 bp, 30 predicted proteins | sample MGYA00509953_ERZ791734 | MGnify/ENA primary metagenome ERZ791734 (study PRJEB30046, sample SAMN00792038) | human gut metagenome | study: EMG produced TPA metagenomics assembly of the A metagenome-wide association study of gut microbiota in type 2...
ACCGCCGACCCCCTCCGTGTAAAGGAGATGCTCTACCAACTGAGCTAATCGCCCAATCTCAATGCTTATCTACACTGCGAGTCTACGTGAAGTAGATGGTGGGTGATGACGGGCTCGAACCGCCGACCCCCTCCGTGTAAAGGAGATGCTCTACCAACTGAGCTAATCACCCCCGCTGTGTGGAGTCGCATTATAGGGAGAGTTGAAAATGAGTCAACGCATTTTCTAAAGTTTTTATTCGTTCGTCGTAAAATTAGACAAAACGATCGCGAAACGGGCAGCGGCGCATGATTTCTAAACAAAAATCGCAAACTCCTTCACGATAAAGGGATCAACATTGAGGAATCCCCCCACAGTGATAGAATATTGCCCATCGTTTTTTCCCCGGGATTTGCCGATTACCGGCATCTTTATAACGTAAGGCCATTTCATGAAAATCAAAACTCGCTTCGCGCCGAGCCCGACAGGCTATCTGCACGTCGGTGGTGCTCGTACTGCTCTCTATTCCTGGCTCTTTGCACGCCACAACAAAGGTGAGTTCGTGCTGCGTATTGAAGACACCGATCTTGAGCGCTCCACGCCAGAAGCAATTGAAGCCATTATGGATGGGATGAACTGGCTGAATCTGGAGTGGGATGAAGGTCCTTACTTCCAGACTAAACGCTTTGACCGCTATAACGCTGTCATTGATGAGATGCTGGTCGCGGGCACAGCGTATAAATGCTACTGCTCCAAAGAGCGTCTGGATGCGCTGCGTGAAGAGCAGATGGCAAACGGTGAAAAGCCACGCTATGACGGCCGTTGCCGTCACGACCACAGCGAACATGCCGCTGATGAGCCTTGCGTGGTGCGTTTTGCTAACCCGCAAGAGGGCTCTGTGATCTTCGACGACCAGATCCGTGGTCCGATCGAATTCAGCAACCAGGAGCTGGATGACCTGATCATCCGCCGTACCGACGGTTCTCCAACGTATAACTTCTGCGTTGTGGTTGACGACTGGGATATGGAAATTACCCACGTTGTTCGTGGTGAAGACCATATCAACAACACGCCACGTCAGATCAACATCCTGAAAGCACTGAACGCACCTGTGCCTGTCTATGCGCACGTTTCGATGATCAACGGCGACGACGGGAAAAAACTGTCTAAACGTCACGGTGCGGTAAGCGTTATGCAGTACCGCGACGACGGCTACCTGCCGGAAGCACTGCTGAACTATCTGGTGCGTCTGGGCTGGGCTCATGGTGACCAGGAGATCTTCAGCCGCGAAGAGATGATCGAACTGTTCTCTCTGAGTTCTGTGAGTAAATCGGCGAGCGCGTTTAACACCGACAAACTGCTGTGGCTGAACCACCATTACATCAATACCATGCAGCCAGAATATGTGGCGACGTACCTGCAGTGGCACATTGAGCAGGCAAATATTGATACCCGCACCGGCCCTGAACTGGCGGATCTGGTGAGACTGCTCGGCGAGCGCTGCAAGACGCTGAAAGAGATTGCTGAAAGCTGCCGCTACTTCTATGAAGAGTTTGATGAGTTTGACGCGGACGCCGCGAAGAAACATCTCCGCCCTGTTGCGCGTCAGCCGCTGGAGGTGGTACGTGACAAGCTTGCTGCACTCACCGAGTGGACCGCTGAGAATGTGCATCATGCCATTCAGGCGACGGCAGACGAGCTGGAAGTGGGCATGGGTAAAGTGGGTATGCCACTGCGCGTTGCGGTGACCGGTGCAGGCCAGTCTCCGGCGCTGGATGTGACTGTCCATGCTATCGGCAAGTCACGCAGCGTGGCGCGCATTAACAAGGCGCTGGATTTTATCGCCGAGCGTGAAAACCAGCAGTAATGACCTCCCCGAAAAGAAGAACGGCAGGGTAACCTGCCGTTTTTTTTATGCATTTTGTTCAGCAATATCCAGGCGCGTAAGAAAGCCGCGTATCCCTTCGCGCTTCAAAAAGTCTTCCAGACGCTTCTGCTCCAGCTCAGTCATATTCTCCAGCGTCTCAATAATGCCCGAGCGCAGGCTTGTAGGGGAGCTATGATATGCGGTGGTGGCCTCAGCGAGATGGTAAACCGCCTGACGGCTCCGGATCGCCGGGAGGCGCTTAATATAGTCTTTCACGCGTGCATCAACATGAATAAGCCTCGCCCGACCGCCTTTCACACCGTTGAGCCCTTCGGTTTTCCACGCCTGCTGGCGTATCCAGCGATTAACCGTCTGCCTGGCAACCCCCAAAATTAGCGCCAGTTCTTCCGTGGTCATTTTGCCAGGTAAATTTTTAATATTCATTCCGATCGCGAATCCCTAAACGTTGCAGCAATCCGGTAATCCCTTCCCGCAGTAACAGTGATGTCATCTGTTTCTGTTCTTCCGGCGTCATTTCGTTGGCCAGCGTCAGGAGCAGGGTATGAAGCGAACTGTCGTGGCTGGCGCCTTCGGGCAGCTCGGGCGTTTCAGTTGCCCGTCGTGCACTGCGAATAAAGTCACGCACTTTTTCGTTCACATGCACCAGACGCGCTTTCCCGCCCTGGACTCCCGGTTTTGGCGATGTAATCCAACCCTCTTTGCGTACCCATTTATTGATGGTCTGGCGGCTATAGCCAGTGAGGAGGGCTAACTCTTCTGGCGTCATTCGTTCCTTGATCATGCAATTTCCTGAATATTTGTGGGGTCAATTAACGGTTCATTTTATAGCACCGTTTTAGACGAAAACGTGACAGGCTTAACTCATGACTGCGAGCAGGCTCGCAAAGTGATTCATTTGCATGATTTTTCGGCGATTGAACGGCGGGTATTGATTTTGCCGTTGACACTCCGCAGCGGAATTCATATTATGCCGCCCGTCAACATGACAGCTTTACGATGGGGCTATAGCTCAGCTGGGAGAGCGCTTGCATGGCATGCAAGAGGTCAGCGGTTCGATCCCGCTTAGCTCCACCAAATTTTGCACCCAGCAAATTTGGTACGTAAACGACTCGTGGGGCTATAGCTCAGCTGGGAGAGCGCTTGCATGGCATGCAAGAGGTCAGCGGTTCGATCCCGCTTAGCTCCACCAAAATTGTAAACCCTCGTCAAATGACGAGGGTTTTTTTTATCTGTTTGTTATGTCCATTACCCTCTTTTGTTATCAAATAGAGATATTTCTGTCTCTCACCTCAATCAACATCAATAAACCAGTCCATAAATAGACTTGAACTTGATTCGCGCAATTAATAAACATATTATCCACCCGGTCAATGATACGAACGGATAATATACGTCCCTGCTTAATGAATAGAAAAACTTACAATAACGTAAAGATATTTATAATTGCCCTGGCGCTATGCCTGATTGCGGTACCTGTCTCCCGTTATCTTTCTCCCCGCGCAATGGTTAATGGTCACGACGTTTATTTAGCATGGTTACCGCTAAGCGTTATGCTGGCGATTATTTTGCTATTTGGGCGCAGGGCCATACTTCCCATATTGTTAGGTTTTACTGTCACTAATTTATTTTACGTTAATTTAGCACCGCTACAATATTCAGTATTACTGTTCTGTCAGACCTTTGCGTTGTTCACAGCGTGCGGCGTGCTGCGTCTTATGCTGGGTAAGCGCTGGCGCTACTGCATCCCTAACAAGCATATCGGATTACGTATCTTCTGGCTCGGTTTTATCGTGCCGGTAGGCATTAAGCTGTCAATGTATATGGCAGGCTATTTATTTGATTTCCCGCTGACTATTTCAACCTTTTTCGGCGAAGGCACGGTAATTTATAACGTAGTGGACATCCAAAGCCTGATATGCGCAGCGCTGATTTTTACCATGATGTTCTATTACCCATTAAGAATGATAATTAATCCTCGTTATGCCGTGACCTTCTGGCGGCGAAGCGTGAAGCCGGTGTTTTTACACAAGAATTCATTATATATTTTCGTCTGGCTAATACTGTTAAGTTTCATTCTCGTCATTTTATGTGGGCCTTTTGAATCTCCCGTCATTGCGGGCTATTTAATGCCGCTGATTTTTATTCTTTTTACGCTAGCGATAAGTCGCCTGACCTACGCGCTTATCTCTCTGCTTTGGGCCACATCAGCGCTCCTGCTGTTGAACTACAACTACAACTTCCTTAACGGGGTGGAATCGGGCCATTCGCTCTCCTTCATCCTCTCTGTGCTGATCTCTTTCGCCATCTGTCTGCTGTATATGTCGCGCATTTACCAGCGCAGCGAGTGGCTGAAGCGGGGCTGGCAGGGAAGGGCGCTCACCGACCCGTTAACCGGTTTGCCCAATATTCGTGCGCTGGAGGATTATCTTGAGATCCACCCGGCTGCCAAAGTGTGCATTCTGCGCATGGACAACCTGGAGTTTTTGAGCCGCCACTACGGGATCCTCATGCGGGTGCATTGCAAACGAACGATTGCCACGTCGCTTCAGCCGCTTTTGCAGAAGGATGAGATGATCTTCCAGTTGCCCGGAAGCGAGCTGGTGCTGGTATTGCTCGGGTCAGACATTGCTGAACGCCTTCAGACTATGGTCGACCGGCTCAACAGCAGTAAGATTTTCTGGAACAACACCGGGCTGGATATTGAATTTGGCGCATCCTGGGGAATGGTCGAAAACGGCGAAAAGCTGCATCACACGCTGGGCCAGCTGAGCTGGCTGGCAGAGCAGGCCTGCGGGGCGCACAACGTGCTTGCGCTCACTAACAGCCTGGAAGCGGCATCAGGGCAAACGACCGAACGCGTACTCATGCTCGCGCGGATTAAGCATGCGCTGGATGCAGGGCAGTTCCATTTATACGCGCAGCCCATCCAGAAGGCGGACGGGAGTGGGTACAACGAGATCCTGGCGCGCATGGAAAGTGAAGGGGAGATCATTACCCCCGATCGCTTTATTCCATTGATTGCCCAGTTTAACCTGAGCCATCGGTTCGATATGTGCATTATGGAAAAGCTACTGATGTGGCTGCGCGCCAATCCTGAAACGCAGGCCGGTGCCCGCTTCTCGGTCAATCTGATGCCGCTGACGCTGATGCAAAAAGAGGTCGCTGGCGAGATTTGTGCGCTCTTTGAACGGTATGGCGTCGCGCCGCAGGCTGTCGTGATTGAAATTACGGAGGAACAGGCTTTCTCAAATTCAGGCAGCAGCATCAACAATATTCAGCAACTGCGGGATTACGGTTTCCGGATTGCGATTGATGATTTTGGTACCGGCTACGCTAACTATGAGCGTCTGCGACGTCTGCAGGCGGACATCATTAAAATTGACGGCTGTTTTGTGAAAGATATTTGTACAGATGACATGGATGCGATGATCGTGCAGTCAATGTGTAATCTGGCGAAGACCAAATCACTGTGCGTCGTTGCGGAATACGTCGAAACACCGGCGCAGCGGGAGATGCTGCTTCGCTGCGGTGTGGATTATCTGCAGGGCTATCTGATCGGCAAACCCAGACCGCTGGAATAGTTACGGGCATAAAAAAACCGGGAGCAGGCTCCCGGTTTTTTGTTTAACAGTAAAGGTTACAGTACCAGTGCTGCGATAGACGCAGACAGAACGCTCACCAGGGTAGAGCCGTAAACCAGTTTCAGGCCGAAGCGAGAAACCACGTTACCCTGTTCTTCGTTCAGACCTTTAATCGCACCGGCGATGATACCGATAGACGAGAAGTTCGCGAAGGAGACCAGGAACACGGACAGGATGCCTTCCGCGCGTGGAGAAAGCGTGCTGGCAATTTTCTGCAGATCCATCATCGCAACGAATTCGTTAGAAACCAGTTTGGTCGCCATGATACTGCCCACCTGCAGCGCTTCGTGAGCAGGAACACCCATCACCCATGCAACCGGGTAGAAAATGTAGCCCAGAATGCCCTGGAAGGAGATACCCAGCACCGCGGCGAACAGGGCGTTCAGTGCAGAAATCAGCGCAATAAAGCCGATCAGCATGGCGGCAACGATAATCGCCACTTTGAAACCAGCCAGAATATATTCACCCAGCATTTCGAAGAAGCTCTGACCTTCGTGCAGGTTTGACATCTGGATGTTCTCTTCGCTGGCGTCAACGCGGTACGGGTTGATCAGCGACAGCACAATAAAGGTGCTGAACATGTTAAGAACCAGCGCAGCAACCACGTATTTTGGCTCCAGCATGGTCATATACGCGCCCACGATAGACATGGATACGGTAGACATTGCGGTGGCCGCCATGGTGTACATGCGGTTGCGGGACATCTTGCCGAGAATATCTTTATACGCGATGAAGTTCTCAGACTGACCGAGGATCAGGGAGCTCACGGCGTTGAACGATTCCAGCTTACCCATGCCGTTGACTTTGGATAACAGGAAACCAATGCCACGAATCACAAACGGCAGAACGCGGATGTGCTGCAGAATACCGATCAGCGCAGAGATGAAGACGATAGGGCACAGTACCTTCAGGAAGAAGAATGCCAGACCTTCATCGTTCATCTTACCGAAGACAAAGTTCGTTCCTTCATTGGCGAATCCGAGCAGTTTTTCGAACATTTCGGAGAAGCCTTTCACGAAGCCAAGGCCTACGTTGGAGTTCAGGAAGAACCACGCAAGTAAAACTTCAATGACCAGCAGTTGGACAACATAACGAATACGAATTTTTTTGCGGTCTGTGCTGACCAGCAATGCGAGTGCAGTAACGACAACAAGTGCCAGGACAAAATGAAGGACGCGGTCCATATTTGCTCCAAATATGAGGCAGGTTTAATTTTCGTGCACATTCTATGTAACAAGGGAAAAGAAAACGAGATCAAGGGCACACTATAGTTACATCCTGTGACGAGTCTCAAAAATAGTGATCCACAATACATTTTCGTTATGTTAGGTAAATGAGTGAAAAGTTAAGTTTGTGTGCTAGTCTTCACAAAAGAGCGCGCGATTTCAGTTTCTGTTAGATCGCCCCCGATTACCCGCCCGTCTATCGTTCAAAGCTATCAGAGAAATCACTGTAAACGTCACAAATGATCTTGATAATCATTCTCATTTTGGTAGCATTAAACATAGCAAAGGCTATATTTCAGAGGCAGACATGACAAACAGTCGCGTAGAGGGTAGCAGTGGCAGAGCAGCGCGCAAGTTGCGGTTCGCATTAATGGGACCTGCGTTCATTGCTGCCATTGGCTATATCGATCCAGGTAACTTTGCGACCAATATTCAGGCCGGGGCCAGCTTCGGCTATAAGCTGCTGTGGGTGGTCGTCTGGGCGAACCTGATGGCGATGCTGATTCAGATGCTCTCCGCAAAACTGGGCATTGCCACCGGTAAAAACCTGGCGGAGCAAATTCGCGACCACTACCCGCGTCCGGCCGTCTGGCTTTACTGGGTGCAGGCAGAAATCATCGCCATGGCAACGGACCTCGCTGAATTTATCGGCGCGGCGATCGGGTTCAAACTGATTCTGGGCGTGTCGCTGCTGCAGGGGGCGGTGCTGACCGGGATCGCCACGTTCCTGATCCTGATGCTGCAGCGTCGTGGTCAAAAACCGCTGGAGAAGGTCATCGGCGGTCTGCTGTTGTTTGTCGCGGCGGCGTATATTGTCGAGCTGATTTTCTCCCAGCCGAATCTGGCGCAGCTCGGTAAAGGGATGTTGATCCCAGATTTGCCAACCTCGGAAGCGGTGTTCCTCGCCGCCGGGGTGCTGGGTGCGACCATTATGCCGCATGTGATTTACCTTCACTCCTCATTAACGCAGCATCTGCACGGCGGGACGCGGAAAGAGCGTTACTCCGCGACAAAATGGGATGTGGCCATCGCCATGACCATCGCCGGGTTTGTGAATCTGGCGATGATGGCGACCGCCGCTGCCGCTTTCCACTTTAACGGCCATACCGGCATTGCCGATCTCGACCAGGCTTATCTCACCCTGGAGCCGTTACTGAGCCATGCTGCCGCGACGATATTTGGACTGAGCCTGGTGGCTGCCGGTCTCTCTTCCACCGTTGTGGGCACCCTGGCAGGCCAGGTGGTCATGCAGGGGTTTGTCCGGTTCCATATTCCGTTGTGGGTGCGTCGTACCGTCACCATGCTGCCGTCATTTATCGTGATTCTGATGGGGCTCGATCCCACGCGAATTCTGGTGATGAGTCAGGTGCTGTTGAGTTTTGGGATTGCGCTGGCGCTGGTGCCGCTGCTGATCTTTACCAGCAACAAAACCCTGATGGGTGAGCTGGTTAACTCAACGCTGGTGAAAAGGACCGGGTGGGCCATTGTGGTTGTGGTCGTTGCGCTGAACCTGTGGTTGTTGATAGGGACGGCACTAGGGTTATAAAAAAAGGAGCCGGGAGGCTCCTTTTTAGATTAGTGACGGCCATGACCGTGGCCATGACCGTGACCTTTACCGCCGCGATCCCAGCCGCCACGGCGGTCATCACGGTCGTTCCAGCCTTCGCGATAACCGCGCTCATAGGCGTTGTTTTTATACCAGCCGCGATGCAAACCATTATCATGTTTCCACCAGCGATCGCCGCGCCACTCATAGTGACGATGCCAGTAATCACGGTCGCGCCAGTAGCCACCGTCCCAGTATCTGCCGTAGTCGTCACGATCGCCAATTTGTAATTTTACTGATGGCAACAGGGTGATTTCGCCAGCAGTGGCGACCAGCGGGGCCGAAGCCAGTAATACCGCTGCAAGAATCAGTGACCTGAACATACTCTTTCTCCTTCACGATCGGGGCCTTGTGGGGCCTGTTAACGCAATTTTACGAGTTGGTAAAGACTCGTTTCATCGCCTTAACTCCGAATTCAGAAGTGATAGCACTTTTTGCTAAAAGCGTATCTATTTTGAGCCGTTCAGGATCCCGTCAATGGTAGCCAGCTCTTCTGCGCTGAAATGACGATTCTTAAGCATGCCCACCGCATCCTCTATCTGTGTGGTTTTACTGGCTCCAATCAGAACAGACGTGACCGCCTCGTGGCGTAATATCCAGGCCAGCGCCATTTGCGAGAGCTTCTGACCACGGCCTTCCGCCATGGCATTGAGCTTTCTTACCGTTTCCAGTTTCTCTTCGGTAATCTGCTCAGGATTAAGGAACTTACTGTCGCTTGCCGCGCGTGAATCTGCGGGAATACCATTCAGATAACGGGTGGTCAGTTGCCCGCCGGCGAGCGGCGAGAAGGGAATGCAGCCGACCCCTTTTTCCTGCAGCACCTCCAGCAGCCCCGCTTCCGGCGCACGTTCAAACATGGAGTATTTTGGCTGGTGGATAAGACAGGGCGTACCGAGATCGTTGAGGATATCAATCGCCTTGCGAGCCAGAACAGCCGGATAGTTGGATAACCCGACATACAGGGCTTTTCCCTGACGCACCACATGGTCAAGCGCTTTCATGGTTTCCTGCAGCGGCGTTTGGGGGTCTGGACGGTGGTGATAGAAGATATCCACATACTCCAGCCCCATGCGCTTCAGACTTTGATCGAGGCTTGCCAGCAGATATTTACGTGACCCCCAGTCGCCGTAAGGGCCTTCCCACATCGTATAACCTGCTTTGGTTGAGATAATGAGCTCATCGCGCCAGGGCAGGAAATCTTCCTGCAAAATACGGCCGAAATTACGTTCGGCGGATCCGGGTGGCGGACCATAGTTGTTGGCAAGGTCGAAATGCGTAATGCCCAGATCGAACGCACGCTGTAAAAGTTGACGGCTGTTTTCCAACAGCGTGGCGTCGCCAAAATTATGCCACAGCCCAAGCGAGATGGCGGGCAACGAAAGCCCGCTTCGTCCGCAGCGGCGATATTCCATTGTCTGATAACGATTTTGGTCCGGCTGATAACCCATTCTGGTGACCTCTGGCGCTGGAGAGAAGGATCAGTGTATGCGTTTACATTTACCTGAAAAAAAACAGCATAGCGCAGCCTTTTTTGTAAAGCATTCTTTCCATGCTCTTCTTACTGCCGATTCTGGACAGTCATCACGCTTCTTTAATACTCAAAGTGAGGTCAACATTAGAAGGATACCTGTTCATGCGTACCCCATACTGCGTCGCCGATTACCTGCTGGACCGTCTTACAGAGTGTGGAGCCGATCATCTGTTTGGCGTGCCAGGCGACTACAACCTGCAGTTTCTCGACCACGTTATAGACAGCCCGGATATCTGTTGGGTGGGCTGTGCCAATGAATTAAACGCCTCTTATGCCGCAGACGGCTATGCCCGATGTAAGGGCTTCGCCGCGCTGCTGACGACGTTCGGCGTCGGAGAGTTAAGCGCCATGAACGGCATCGCTGGCAGCTATGCTGAGCACGTTCCGGTATTACATATTGTGGGCGCGCCGGGGACGGCGTCGCAGCAACGAGGGGAACTGCTGCACCATACGCTGGGTGATGGCGAGTTCCGTCACTTTTACCATATGAGCGAGCCGATCACTGCCGCCCAGGCGATCCTGACCGAACAAAACGCCTGTTATGAGATAGACCGGGTACTGACCACCATGCTCCGGGAGCGCCGCCCAGGCTACCTGATGCTGCCTGCTGATGTGGCTAAAAAGGCTGCCACCCCGCCTGTAAACGCTCTCACTCTCAGACATGCGCATGCCGATAGTGCCTGCCTGAAGGCGTTCCGCGATGCCGCTGAGAACAAGCTGGCCATGAGCAAGCGTACCGCGCTGCTGGCTGATTTCCTTGTCCTGCGCCATGGCCTGAAACATGCCCTGCAGAAGTGGGTCAAAGACGTGCCGATGGCGCACGCCACCATGCTGATGGGTAAGGGCATTTTTGACGAACGTCACGCGGGTTTTTACGGTACGTACAGCGGTTCGGCGAGCGCCGGCGCGGTGAAAGAGGCCATTGAAGGGGCGGACACGGTGCTGTGCATCGGGACGCGATTTACCGATACCCTGACCGCCGGCTTCACCCACCAGTTAACCCCGGCGCAAACCATTGAAGTCCAGCCTCATGCCGCCCGCGTCGGTGATATCTGGTTTACCGGCATTTCTATGCATCAGGCGATTGAGACGCTGGTGGACCTGTGCAAGCAGCACGTACACGGCACGCCTGCACCGTCGTCTCAAAGCGCGATGGCTTACCCGCAGCCGGACGGCTCGCTGACGCAGGAGAATTTCTGGAGAACGCTACAGACGTTTATTCGACCGGGGGACATCATTCTTGCCGATCAGGGGACATCGGCCTTCGGCGCGATCGATCTTCGCCTTCCGGCAGACGTGAATTTTATCGTTCAGCCGCTGTGGGGGTCGATTGGCTACACGCTAGCGGCGGCATTTGGTGCGCAAACGGCCTGCCCGAACCGGCGCGTAATCGTGCTGACCGGGGACGGCGCGGCGCAGCTCACCATTCAGGAGCTCGGCTCGATGCTGCGGGATAAACAGCACCCCATCATTCTGGTGCTTAACAACGAAGGGTACACGGTGGAAAGGGCGATCCACGGACCTGAGCAGCGGTATAACGACATTGCGCTCTGGAACTGGACGCAAATTCCGCAGGCACTGAGCCTTGATCCTCAGGCCCAGTGCTGGCGGGTCAGTGAAGCGGAGGAACTGGCGGACGTCCTCGAAAAAGTGGCGCACCACGAGCGGCTCTCGCTGGTTGAAGTGATGCTGCCGAAAGCGGACATCCCGCCGCTGCTGGGGGCGATTACCAGGGCGCTGGAGGCGCGCAATAGCGCCTGATTACCTGTCGTTTCGCCAGGCCATCATCATCGGTTTGCCCGCCAGCAGGAGCCAGGCGGGCAACATCACGATGCACAGTAACGGGATAAGGGTAGTATCCGGCACCACCACGGCGGCCATAAACAGACTCAGCCAGGCATCGCGCGTCACCACCAGCACCAGCCCCAGAATCGAACAGGAGACGGTAATCGCCGCCGGCACGGCATCGACATGTTCATGCAACATCAGCCCCAGCGCAACGCCGATAAACACCGCCGGGAAGATGCGTCCACCGCGGAAACCACAGGCAGCAGCCACCACCAGCGCGGCGAGTTTTATCAGCGCAAACAGCAGATAATCGGACACGCTAAACACTTGGCTGAAAGCCAGTTGCTGCATTTCATCCAGACCTTTAAACAGCGTTATCGTCCCGCCGATGGCACCTAAAACACCGAGAATCAAACCGCCGGTTCCCAGAATCAACACCGGGTGTTTGAGCTTATGCACCAGACGGTGCAGGCGTGGAAGGCACCATACCGCCACCATTCCCAGTGCGATGGCAATGGCGACCACGATGGCGCCGCTGAAAATATCGGCGATCTGCATCTGGCCATAGTGGGGCAGGGAGAGTGAAAAATGGGGATGGAAAAACAGGCTGGTCGTCAACGCCCCTGCGGCGGCGGCTATCAGCGGGGCGAAGAGTTTATCCCAGAGTGGAACATCATTATTGCTGCTGAGCGTCTGAGAAAAGATCAGCGCGGCGGCAACAGGCGTGCCGAAAAGCGCCCCGATAGTGCCTGCGGAGGCGAGAATGGTCCAGTCCAGCGCGCTTACGCGGGGCAAAATGCGTGAACCGAGGAACACCGCCATCCCAATATTCACCGCCATGATGGGATGCTCAGGGCCCAGGCTGACGCCGCCTGCCAGACCCATAATCAACGCAATAATAAGCCCTGGCAGCGCTGAAGGGGGCACCGGGGCACCAATCAGAGGCTCCTGCGCCGGGTCAGGCCCGGCATGCCCGGGGCTGAAACGGATCACCAGGCCTACCGCAACACCGGTCAGCGTCAGCATGATGACGATCCACGCAGGCGAATCGGCGGCGACCCCCAGTTTTACAGGAAGGGCCGTCCATAACATGGTTTGCAGCACCGACGCGACTTTCATCACGACAATGAGCACCAGACTTGAGACCACGCCAATGATTAACGCCGGAATGGCCAGCAACAGCATGGTTCTGGCTCGCGGGTGGAGCATGATGATTTCCTTGTACAAAACGCAATGACGTTACTTTGCACATTAAGCCTTATGGCAATAGTGCAAAAGGTGCTGAAACGGTAAAGTTATTCTGTGACGAAGATCGATAATCCACGGGCATTCACCTTCCGGTCGTTGTTGTTATCACGCCTTGAATTTACAGTGTCCCAAAAGATTTATTCTGACTTTAGCGGAGCAGTAGAAGAATGACAAAGTATGCTTTGGTAGGTGATGTGGGCGGCACGAACGCACGCCTCGCATTGTGCGATGTAAGTAGCGGTGAAATTTCCCGGGCGAAAACCTACTCGGGGCTGGATTATCCCTCCCTTGAGGCCGTTGTCCGCGTCTATCTGGAAGAGCATCAGGTCAGCGTCGAAGATGGCTGCATCGCGATTGCCTGCCCGATAACCGGCGACTGGGTCGCCATGACCAACCATACCTGGGCATTCTCCATCGCTGAGATGAAAAAAAACCTCGGTTTTGCGCATCTTGAAATCATCAACGACTTCACTGCGGTCTCCATGGCGATCCCGATGCTGAAGCCTGAGCATCTGATCCAGTTTGGCGGCGCCGAACCGGTCGAAGGCAAGCCGATTGCGGTTTACGGGGCTGGTACGGGCCTGGGCGTTTCGCATCTGGTGCATGTTGCCCAGCGCTGGGTGAGCCTGCCGGGTGAAGGCGGTCACGTGGACTTTGCGCCAAACAGTGAAGAAGAGGGGATTATTCTCGAAGAGTTACGCGCTGAGATCGGCCACGTTTCTGCCGAGCGCGTCCTCTCCGGTCCGGGGCTGGTGAACCTGTACCGGGCGATCGTGAAATCGGACGGTCGTCTGCCGGAAAATCTGCAGCCGAAAGACGTCACCGAACGCGCGCTGGCTGATAGCTGCATTGACTGCCGTCGCGCGCTGTCGCTGTTCTGTGTAATCATGGGACGTTTTGGCGGCAACCTGGCGCTGACGCTGGGCACCTTTGGTGGCGTTTACATTGCCGGCGGCATCGTGCCGCGCTTCCTGGAGTTCTTCAAAGCATCCGGCTTCCGCGGCGGGTTTGAAGATAAAGGGCGTTTCAGAAGCTACGTACAGGACATTCCTGTTTATCTTATTGTGCATGACAACCCTGGCCTGCTTGGCTCGGGTGCCCACCTGCGTCAGGTTCTCGGTCAAATCCTCTGACGACACAGCCCCCTCCCCCGGGAGAGGGGCTTTTACAGATGCATCAGCTGACGGAACTCTTTCACCTTGCTGCGGCTCACCGGCACCTGAAAATCCAGATCCTTTAAGCGCAAAATATAGGTGTTGTTAAACCACGGTTCGATCTCGCGGATCTTGTTTAAATTCACACAGAACGATCGGTGACAGCGGAAAAAGTGTGCCGTCGGCAGCTTGCTGCAAAACTCGGTGATGTTCATCGCCATCACGTACGATTCCCGCCGCGTATAGACAAACGTCATTTTTTCATGGGCTTCAGCGTAATAGATATCGTTGACCGGCGTCACGATGATGCGCTCGTCTTTCACCAGGTTGATGGTGTCGTTTTCCCGCACCGTTGGGCTGGCGTTGGCGGGGGCGCTCTGCTGCTGCCATGCGGCTTCCAGTTTTTGCAGCATGGTGACTATCCGCGACTCCTGGTAAGGCTTGAGGATATAGTCAAACGCCTCCAGCTCGAAGGCCTCCACGGCGTGCTCTTTCCAGGCGGTGACGAAAACAATAAACGGCTTATGGGCAAACTGATTGATGTTCTGCGCCAGCAATACGCCGTCCAGCGACGGGATATTGATATCCAGGAAAATGGCGTCGACCCGGTTATGCTGCAGAAACTTCAGCACGTCCAGACCATCATCAAAGGTGCCCACAATCTCCATTCGGCTGTGGGTTTTGATAAGCCAGCTCAGCTCCTGTTGAGCCAGAATTTCATCTTCTACGATGATGACTTTCATATTACTCACTCAGCGGTAACAGTGATGTTGATGTATGAACGGGAGTGCGTTCATTCGGGACGTAAAAGGCAATTTCGGTGCCCGGTTCAAGACGGTGAATATGCAGTCCATCGCCATAAAGCAGTTTCACCCGGTGGTGCACATTCAGCAGGCCGATTTTATTTCCGGGCATCTCGTTAGACTCCACGCGCTCAATGACCTTTGGATCAATCCCGTGGCCGGTATCGCGCACGGCAATGCGCACGCGGTTACCGCTTTCGGTGACGCTGATGGTCACAACGCCTTTGCCTTTACAGGGCTGAATACCGTGAACAATCGCGTTCTCGACCAGCGGCTGGATAAGCAGGCTTGGGATCACGCAGTTGACCTCTTCATCAATATCGTAAATAACCGTGAGTTTGTCGCCAAAGCGTGCCTGCTCTATCGCGATGTAGTCTTTGATCTGATACAGCTCTTTTTTGATGTCGATCTGCTCGTCATCTTTCAACTCGATGTTGTAGCGCAGGTAGCGCGACAGGTTGAAAATCAGCTGGCGGGCGGTGTCCGGATTAAGACGTATTGAAGAGGAGATGGCATTCAGGGCGTTAAACAGGAAATGAGGATTGATTTTGCTCTGCAGCGCGCGCAGCTCTGCCTTATTTGCCATTTCACGCAGCTGTTCTGCCCGCGAGACCTCAAGCTGGGTGGAGATAATCTGCGACAGGCCAATGGCCATCTCCTGCAGCGATGAGGTGATCTGATGTGCGTGACAGTAATAAATTTTCAGCGTGCCCGTTACGACACCTTTCTCCCACAGCGGGATCACCAGCATGGAGTGTATTTCCGGCGTTCGGTGGGCTTCATCATTGTTTTTAATGATGATTTTACCGTAGTTGATCGCCTGCCTGGTGGTGGGGCTGATGGTGTCATCATTGTCGCGATAGTTGTGCTCCCCCACGCCGACGTAGGCCAGCACGTGGTCGGTATTGGTGATGGCGACAGCATCGGCATGAATGTCGTGGCGGATAATCTCACAGACCTGACGCAGCGATTGGGCATTAACGTGGCGGAAAAGCGGCAGCGTTTTGTTGGCAATATCCAGCGCCAGCTTGGCCTGACGCGCGGCACTGGCCTCTTTTTCCCCTTCAACGCTCTGCACCAGCAGCACGATAAAACCGATGCAGACGCTGCCGAGGATCATAGGAATACCGATTTTCGAGACGATATCCAGCCCCAGCGCGGTAGTGGGGGCCCAGACGACCACCAGGATCATGGTCAGCGTTTCACACACCATGCCCGCGACAATCCCGGCGCGCCAGCGCTGTTTTTTCGGGATTTTGCGGCTGATCCAGCCGGACAGTATCCCGGCGATAATGCTGGTGATAAAGCACGGCACCGCCGTTACGCCGCCGATATCAATCAGGTAGCGATGGGTCCCGGCAATCAGACCGGTGATAACGCCCACCCACGGGCCAAACAAAATTCCGCCTGACATCACGGCGATAATGCGCACGTTAACCAGCGAGCCCTCTACCGGCACGCCGGACCAGGTGCTGAACAGGGCGAACAGCGAAAAGATGGCGGTAACGGCCAGCAGTTCCTTAGGCGAGTGTGCAGACTTGTGCAACAGCTCGCGAAACAGGCGAATGCGAATAAGGAAGAACAGGCAAATCAGCATTAATGCCGCACGGTCAAATACCGCCAGCAGCATAGTGAATATTTCGTGCACGAGCAGACCTAGGAAAACGGGAAAGAACCATGATAAAAAACCTGGCGCGTATTGACCAGCTATCCGTCAGGTTTATCAAATGAGGAAAAACCATAATTTGCAAAGGGGATTATCGGGTGAGGATTGACGCGTCCTGATTTGCGATTGTTGGACCGGCTTCAGGTAACTGTTTTGATATCATTGTGTTAAATAACAGCTATCAGAACGACAGCCCTGAAACAAAGGCTTCCGCTTTTAGCCACAGCAATGTTCCGGTTTTTGTGCGAACGCTTTTTTTTCATTTCCCTCTCGACAGCATGAATTTTTTCAGGTTATTTTCTAAACACGCCACATCAGTGGCAGCGTCGCTCGGACGGTCCGGGCGCTAACGTTAATCTGAGGAATCTATGGCTGAATTCAGTCCTGAACGCCGTTTTACGCGTATCGATCGTCTCCCCCCTTATGTTTTCAATATCACCGCTGAACTGAAGATGGCTGCACGTCGGCGCGGCGAAGATATTATCGATTTTAGTATGGGTAACCCTGATGGCCCAACGCCAGCGCACATTGTAGAGAAACTCTGCGCGGTAGCGCAGCGTCCGGATACACATGGGTACTCCACGTCTCGCGGTATTCCTCGGTTACGTCGCGCGATCTCGCGCTGGTATCAGGATCGCTATCAGGTTGATATCGATCCTGAAAGTGAAGCCATTGTGACCATCGGCTCGAAAGAGGGGCTGGCACACCTGATGCTGGCTACCCTGGATCATGGCGATACGGTGCTGGTACCGAATCCCAGTTACCCAATCCATATCTACGGCGCGGTGATTGCCGGGGCGCAGGTCCGTTCGGTTCCGCTGGTGGAAGGTGTCGATTTCTTTAACGAACTGGAACGTGCGATTCGCGAAAGCTATCCAAAACCCAAGATGATGATCCTCGGTTTCCCGTCGAACCCAACGGCTCAGTGCGTGGAGCTCGATTTCTTCGAGAAAGTGGTTGCGCTGGCGAAGCGTTATGACGTACTGGTGGTGCACGATTTAGCCTATGCTGACATCGTCTATGATGGCTGGAAAGCGCCCTCCATTATGCAGGTCCCGGGCGCGCGTGACGTGGCGGTGGAATTTTTCACCCTGTCGAAAAGCTACAACATGGCGGGCTGGCGTATTGGCTTTATGGTGGGTAACAAAACGCTGGTGAGTGCACTGGCGCGTATTAAGAGTTACCACGACTACGGCACCTTCACGCCGCTACAGGTTGCGGCTATCGCTGCCCTGGAAGGCGATCAGCAATGTGTTCATGATATTGCTGCCCAGTATAAGCGCCGTCGCGACGTGCTGGTCAAAGGGTTACATGAAGCGGGCTGGATGGTAGAAATGCCGAAAGCGTCCATGTACGTCTGGGCTAAAATTCCGGAGCCGTATGCGGCGATGGGGTCGCTGGAGTTTGCCAAAAAACTGCTCCAGGATGCAAAGGTCTGTGTGTCACCGGGCATTGGCTTTGGTGATTATGGCGATACCCATGTGCGATTTGCCCTGATTGAAAACAGCGACCGTATTCGTCAGGCGGTAAGAGGCATCAAGAGTATGTTCCGCGCCGACGGTCTACTCTCCTCAAAGAGCGTTGCTGAAACCCCCGCGTCGTCATGACATAAAAAAACAGGAGCCAATGGCTCCTGTTTTTTTGACAGCATGTTCTTCACTAGATCATCAGGGCGAAGGTTCCGGCCCAGACTAAAACAATCACCGAAATGCCCATAAAGAAATATTTCACGTTTCATCGCTCCGCGTATCTTGTGGTACGCATTTAAAAACAGAGTCCACCTGATTATAGAGAACTGAAATCCGGTCAAAACGGAAATGAGAATTTTCCCGTTACGCCGCCAACTCCAGTTCAGAATTCTGTGCTTTCCTGATGCCAGACGGCGCTAATGTACGCCTAAAAATGGGGGGTGGCAAGAGGGATTTTTTCAAATAAATTCCGATAGTTACGGGTGTCGTGGAACGGCGACAGTTTGATTTCGCCGCGCAATAAAATCACTTTGAGCGACGCAATGAACGCGGGGAGTGCGGTGTGATGACAGGTGTTTGAAAAGGTTAGTTTCTTAGCGAAACTAACCTTTATAAAGCAATCAAATATAGAGCGAGGCTTCGCCAAGAGGACGCGTTTTGAATCGACGATGCATCCAGAGATACTGCTCTGGCGCACGCATGATTTCAGTTTCAATGACTTTATTGATAAACGCCGCGGCTTCGCACTCGTTTTGTGGATAGTTAGCCATTTCAGGAGAGATGTGCAGACGGTAGCCTGAATTATCCGCTTTTCTCACCATGGTCACGGTCAGCATGGAGGCACCCGACAGACGCGAAATCACAAAGGTGCCGTTGGTCGTCGCAACGTCTTTAACCGCAAAGAACGGTACGAAGCTGCTGCCCTTGCGCCCATAATCCTGATCGGGGGCGAACCAGACAGCCTCACCTTTCTTCAGCGCTCCGACCATACCGCGCAGGTTGTTACGGCTGATCATCGCCTTATTGGAACGCATGCGGCCACGCGTCTGTACCCACTCCATCAGCGGACTGTTGTGAGGACGATAAGTGGCCATCATGGGCTGACAAAGTCCCATCACGCGGCCACCCAGCTCCAGCGACATAAAATGAACGCCAACAACCATTACGCCGCGTTTTTGCATCTGCGCGTGTTTAAGGTTATCCAGCCCTTCCACGTCAAACCATTTACGGACACGTTCATCCGGCCAGAACCAGGCCATACCGGTTTCAAGCAGCGCCATGCCGATAGACTTGAAGTTTTCAGCGATGAGCTTCTCGCGTTCCTCGGCATTGTACTGTGGAAAGCAAAGCTCAATATTTTTACGCGCGATGGATTCGCGACGTTTCAGGAAATAGCGGGATGCACTGCCCAGCTTCGACCCCAGCAAACGCAGAACGGGGTAGGGAAGCTGAACCAGCAGCCAGAGAACGCCAAGACCAAACCAGGTAAACCAGTAACGCGGGTGTAAGAACGCACGTTGAAATTTGGATTGAGACAAAATAGTGAAACCTATATGAAGCCTGTAAAGGTAGCGCAGAGTTTGCGATACGACGTGCCGATAAGACCGTTCTTCAAGGTGATGGTTGCAGGCTTTACCGAACTTTACGGCGTTGCCTGGCCACTGCTGATTTGGGTGGGCGGCGTAATGTAGCACCGTTATACGATATGTGCTATTACTCGTTTTTGATTAAAAAAGCGGCAGAATGAAAGGTGCTTGATTTTGCAGTTTTTATCGTTCTCAACATTGTCTTGTGTCAGCTCTGGAGCGTAACAATGGAGGCTGGTAAAGTCTGTTTTAGGACGACAACGTAACTGACAGGAATAACCGGGTGACTGAGCGGATCGATTATCAGATTGAAAAGTACAGTTTTACGGAAGTAAATGAATCCCCTCGCCTTACAGAGCAGTGGAGTGATGTTTTGCGCGAGTGCAGGGAGAGTAAAGCCGGGGCAGAGGAGCGCTTGCGTATTGCTTTGCTCAATGTCGATTACGTGACCAGCTTTGAGCTGCCATTCCGCTTGCTGCTTGTTCGCACGCCCCAGTTAATTGCTGGACTGCGTCATGAGCTCCAGCTCAGCCAGAAAAATGTCCTGTTTAACGGGAAACGCTTCGGCTGTGTCTGGAGCGTGAAAACCGATCTGAGCGACGTTCCGGAAAGTTTTCAGTACCGTCTGTCTACCCGTATCCGGCGACTGGGGTCGGCCCGGCAGACCGCGGAACCTTTTTTACTTATTGCGAAAGAGATTAAGTCTCCCGTCGAACGTCTGAAGCGGGCGCTGTTGAGCGGGCTGGACGTGACCGCCCTGGATGCGCTTTTCTGGTTTGGCATTCAGAGGATTGCCGCCGAGGTGTCGCGTCTGAGAAAGTCGGGGATGAGGATTGCAACGGCTGAAACAGAAGTATTTGACAATCTGACCGGAACGACACGGCGCGTGCCGGTTTATCGTTGTGCGGAAAAGATGGTGTCCCCTGCAGGAATCGAACCTGCAACTAGCCCTTAGGAGGGGCTCGTTATATCCATTTAACTAAGGGGACGAGGCGGCACGAGTATAGCGTTATTTACACTTTGCGTTAAGCGCATCGCCGCCTGACTGCTCAAAGAGTCACCATTCAGGTCGATTTTTTTGTCGATTTATCATCGTTTTCCCGCGCCTTAAGCTCAGCTTTGCGTTTGTTAGACATGTCGTTACGGATTTGAGCATGGCTTAACAGCGCGAAGATAAACGTCCCACCGCAGATATTTCCCGCCAGCGTCGGCAGGGCGAACGGCCAGAAAAAATCGCTCCAGTGCAGCGTACCGTTAAAGACCAGATAGAGGATCTCCACGGTACCGACCACAATGTGCGTGGTGTCGGCCAGCGCGATCAGCCAGGTCATCAGGATGATCACCACAATTTTTGCGCTACCGGCAGAAGGAAACATCCAGACCATCGTGGCGATAATCCAGCCGGAGATGATGGCGTTAGAGAACATTTCGACGGGCGTGTTTTTCATCACGTCCATGCCGATTTTCACAAATGCGTCCCGGGTGGGTTCATCAAAAATGGGCATATATTCAAACGCCCAGGCCGCGATGCCGGTACCGATGATGTTGCCCAGCAGCACCACGCTCCACAGACGCATTAACAGACCGAAATTGCCGAGGGTAGGGTTTTGCATCACCGGCAGAACGGCGGTGACAGTGTTTTCGGTAAACAGCTGCTGGCGAGCCATAATGACGATAATAAAACCAAAGGTATAGCCGAGGTTCTCCAGTAAAAAGCCTCCGGGCACACCTTCCAGCTGAACATGAAATATCCCTTTTGCGAGCAGGGACGCCCCCATTGACAGACCCGCAGCGATAGCCGACCAGAAGAGGGCCATAGCATCGCGCTCCATCTCTTTTTCGCCATCCTGGCGTATATGTTCGTGGATGGCCATCGCGCGGGAAGGGAGGCGATCCTCATCAATTTCTATCTTCTCGCCGCGCGCTTTCTCCTCGCTTTCAATTTCAATCTCCTCATTACTCTCGCCAATTTTTTCTTCACCCACTTCTTTCATATCTGCTCCCGGAGGTTGATCTTTCTTTAAAGCGTAGCGGCTTTTATCCGGATGCCTGTGGGGATGGTCTTAAATTGGTGGCAATGACAACAAAGGTGATACATCTCTTTCAAAGACATTATAAAATTGCCAGCGAAACGAATTCCAAAAGCCAGGCTATGCTGAGATCAGAGTCACGGTGGTTACTGCCCGTAATTGTGCTCATAGACATCGGTAAACGTGCTGTTACAATCGCTTGCACGTTTACAGACGGAGCGTCAACGGCTCCGTTACGGATGGCAATCAATGATAGCCATACTGAACAGGGAGATTTTTATGAAACTTCGGCTGTCGGCGCTTGCGCTGGGCGCGACGATGCTTGTGGGCTGCGCCAGCTCCGGGGAGCAAACGGGACGCTCCGATCCTCTCGAAGGATTTAACCGCTCCATGTATAACTTCAACTACAACGTGCTGGACCCGTATGTGGTTCGTCCGGTGGCTGTAGCATGGCGCGATTATGTTCCACAACCTGCGCGTAATGGGTTAAGTAACTTTACCAGCAACCTCGAAGAACCTGCGGTCATGGTGAACTACTTCCTGCAGGGTGACCCGTATCAGGGGATGGTCCACTTTACCCGCTTCTTCCTGAACTCCATATTGGGGATGGGTGGCTTTATCGATGTTGCCGGCATGGCTAACCCGAAACTGCAGCGTGAACAGCCGCACCGTTTCGGCAGCACGCTGGGACATTATGGCGTCGGGTATGGTCCCTACGTGCAATTACCGTTCTACGGCAGCTTTACTCTCCGTGATGATGGCGGCGATATGGTGGATACGCTGTATCCGGTCCTGTCGTGGCTGACCTGGCCGCTGTCGGTGGGTAAATGGACGTTGGAAGGGATTGAAACCCGCGCGCAACTGCTCGACTCCGACGGTCTGCTGCGTCAGTCTTCTGACCCGTACATCATGGTGCGTGAAGCGTACTTCCAGAATCATGACTTTATTGCAAACGGCGGTAAGCTGAAACCGGAAGAGAATCCAAACGCGAAGGCGATCGAGAACGAACTAAAAGATATCGATTCGGAGTAAATAAAAAAGGTGAGCGATGCTCACCTTTTTCAATTCCTGCGCGATTAGAACGCGTAGTTGAAGTTCATACCATACAGCCAGGCTTTACCTTCAGACGAGAACTCATACGGACCTTCTTTGAAGGAAACTTTTTGACCGTGCATATAAGAGATACCGGCGTCAATTGAGGCATCCTTATTGAAGGCATAGGTCGCACCTGCGCTCAGCCAGAAACGGTCCTGATCCGGAATAGAGATCGAGCGCTTGTCGGCAGGAACCGGGCTATCATCGAAGGCAATACCGGTACGGAACGTCCAGTTATCATCCATATAATAGGTGGTCCCCAGCGCGATGCGGTAAGCGTCGCGGAAGCTTTCATCTTTATAGAAGAGTGTGTCGCCCTTGCTGTTGGTCGCCTTCAGCTCCTGGAACTGGCTCCAGCTGGTGTAGGTCAGGCTATAGTGGATCGCCCACTGCGGTGCCACGCGGTTATAACCGGACAGCTCCCACATTTCCGGCAGGTGCAGGCTCAGAGAACCACCCGTGGTACTGCCGTTGGTACCCAACGGCAGGCCGAAGTTGCCGAGGATCTGGTTATAGGCGGAAGGCAGGCTGCTCTTGTAATCGCCATCAAAGTCGATTTTTACTTCGGAACGGTAGGTAAAGCCGTAACGGTTGTTCTTATCGAGTTCGTACAGGATACCGGCGTTCCAGCCGAAGCCCCATTCGTCACCCTTCAGATAAGCAATCTGGGTGTCTGCCGGAATGCCCGCCACTTGCTGCGCCAGTGGTGGTGGCAGTGCGCCTGAACCCGCGACGATTTTGCCCAGATCACCTGCATAGCGCTCGATTTTCGCTTTGGCGTACACCGCATCAAAGCCCACGCCGAAGCTCCAGTGGCTGTCCAGACGGTAAGCGCCACTCAGGTTCAGGTTCAGGGTTTCAAGGTCAGTTTTACCACCGTAGGCACCTGCTGCGTAGTTATCACCAAACTCAGTCGCTAAACCGTAGTTAGAGGTCACGGAGGCACCCCAGCCAAACTGGTCATTTATAGGCGCCACGAAATGCAGGTTTGGCACCCACGCCGTTGGCGCGATGTTATCTGAATTCAGGCTGGCACCGGTAGGTGAACGGCCCGTAATATCAACGCCCGGGTCGACGAAAATCGCCCCGGCAGAGAAGGTTGGACGATCAAACATCATGATCAATGCCGGGTTACGACTCGCGTTGCCCGCATCATCAGCAATAGCACCTTCCCCTGAATACGCGCGGCCAAGGCCAGAGGAAGAAAATTCGTTTAACTGAAAGCCCGCTGACCAGGCGGAAGTAGAGACGATTGCCACTGCGACTGCCAGCGCAGTTTTGTTGAACAGGGTTTTCTGGCTCATGACCATAACCTCATTGAGTTATTTTTATTCAATAATTGTTACATACCGTAACAGGAGCGCGAAGTGTAGGGTCTGAGGTATGACAGACAAATCAGACCAGTGGCGTGAGTATAGGTCCGACCAGCATGAATGTTGCAAGTTTGTTTATTAATATTTTCAAACATGTTTCACGAAACGAGATCTGGTTGGCAAAATTGTGACCATCACAACTCACCCAAAAGGGTGGTTTTTGTTTTAGATCATTTTTTAGTGTGATATTGGTCACTTATCCGCTTTTACGCCATTAACGGCTGGAGAGCGCCCGCGCCGGGGCGTAAAATATCAGCATCGTGTTTATCTCGCGCGCTGCGCGAATACAGAGGAAATTGAGCTATGAGTAAATGCAGTGCTGATGAAACCCCGGTTTGCTGCTGTATGGATGTTGGCACCATCATGGACAACTCCGATTGCACCGCCTCTTACAGCCGTGTATTCACCAATCGTGCCGAAGCGGAAGAGACTCTGGCCGCGCTGAGCAAGCGTGCCCGTGACGTTGAATCCGATCCGTGTGAAATCAAGTCTACCTTCACTGAAGTAGACGGCGGCGTGAAGCTGGATATTGATTTTGTCTTCGCCTGCGAAGCCGAAACGCTGATCTTCCAGCTGGGTCTGCGTTAATTTCTGCGGCCTGATGCCCTCACCCCGACCCTCTCCCGTGGGAGAGGGAGCAAACATTAAAAACGGTAACCTACGGGTTACCGTTTTGCTTTTACCTCAGGGCATTTTTCTTTTTCTTCTCTGTGTTTTAGCTCGCACTTTTTCGTTTCCCCGATTGGCTGAATGTAAAAAAATGGTTAAGACTATTATCAGGTCAGACCACTTAACGTTTGCGAAAATTTTTTACAGGGGAGTGTTATGAGTCAGGCATTACCGCTTATTACCCGTCAGGGCGACCGTATTGCCATCGTCAGTGGGTTGCGCACGCCATTTGCTCGTCAGGCTACGGCGTTTCACGGCATACCGGCTGTTGACCTGGGGAAAATGGTAGTGGGGGAGATGCTGGCTCGCAGCGAAATTCCGCCTGAGGTCATCGAACAACTGGTTTTCGGCCAGGTAGTGCAGATGCCGGAAGCCCCCAATATTGCACGAGAAATTGTTCTCGGGACCGGGATGAACGTTCATACCGATGCCTACAGCGTCAGCCGCGCCTGTGCAACCAGTTTTCAGGCCGTGGCTAACGTCGCAGAAAGCCTGATGGCGGGCACTATTCGCGCCGGGATTGCAGGTGGGGCGGACTCCTCTTCGGTACTGCCGATTGGGGTCAGCAAAAAACTGGCGCGCATCCTGGTGGATGCCAACAAAGCCCGCACGACCGGGCAGAAACTGAAACTTTTCTCGCGTTTACGCCTGCGCGATCTCCTGCCTGTGCCACCTGCCGTCGCGGAATACTCCACCGGCCTGCGTATGGGCGATACCGCCGAGCAGATGGCCAAAACGTACGGCATTACCCGCGAACAGCAGGATGCCCTGGCGCATCGTTCACATCAGCTTGCGGCAAAAGCCTGGTCGGAAGGCAAACTCACCGACGAGGTGATGACCGCCTATATTCCCCCTTTCCGTGAACCGCTCGCGGAAGATAACAATATTCGCGGCACCTCGACGCTGGCGGATTACGCAAAACTGCGCCCAGCGTTTGACCGTAAACACGGTACGGTAACGGCGGCTAACAGTACGCCACTGACGGACGGCGCTGCGGCCGTGATCCTGATGACCGAATCCCGCGCGAAAGAGCTGGGGATCACGCCTCTGGGCTATTTACGCAGCTATGCTTTCACCGCCATTGATGTCTGGCAGGACATGCTGCTGGGTCCGGCATGGTCCACGCCGCTGGCGCTGGATCGCGCGGGGCTGACGCTGGCGGATTTAACCCTGATTGATATGCATGAAGCGTTTGCCGCGCAAACCCTGGCTAACGTACAGCTGCTGGCAAGCGAGCGTTTTGCGCGCGACGTGCTGGGCCGCGCGCACGCCACCGGTGAAGTGGACCAGAGTAAATTCAACGTGCTGGGGGGCTCCATTGCCTACGGTCATCCGTTTGCGGCGACCGGGGCGAGGATGATCACCCAGACACTCCATGAGTTACGCCGTCGTGGAGGCGGTTTTGGTCTCGTCACCGCCTGTGCGGCTGGCGGGCTGGGTGCGGCAATGGTTCTGGAGGCTGAATAATGGAAATGACATCTGCATTTAACCTGACGGTTCGCCTCGATAACGTCGCTGTGATAACCATTGATGTCCCTGATGAAAAAATGAACACCCTGAAGGCCGAGTTTGGTGCTCAGGTGCGCGCGATGCTAAAGCAGATCCGCGAAAACAAGGCTATTCGCGGTCTGGTATTTATCTCTGCCAAGCCGGATAACTTTATTGCCGGGGCCGACATTAACATGATCGCCCGGGCGCAAAGCGCGCTGGACGCTGAAGAGCTGGCGCGTCAGGGCCAGCAGGTGATGGCGGAGATTAACAGCCTGCCAATCCCGGTTATTGCTGCGATCCACGGCGCGTGTCTGGGCGGTGGGCTGGAGCTGGCGCTGGCCTGCCATAGCCGCATCTGTACCGACGATGCGAAAACTGTTTTAGGCCTTCCTGAAGTGCAGCTTGGCCTGCTGCCTGGCTCTGGCGGAACGCAGCGTCTGCCGCGCCTGGTGGGCGTCAGCACGGCGCTGGAGATGATCTTAACCGGTAAGCAGTTACGTGCTCGCCAGGCGCTAAAAGCCGGTCTGGTGGATGACGTCGTGCCGCACGCCATTTTGCTGGAGGCCGCCGTTGAGCTTGCGCTGAAAGGGCGTCAGGCAAAACGTCCTCTGCCGGTACGCGAACGCGTGCTCGCCGGGCCACTGGGGAGAACGCTGCTGTTCAGGATGGTGGGTAAAAAGACCGAGCAGAAAACCAAAGGCAACTATCCGGCGGCAAAGCGGATCCTGGAGGTTATTGAAACCGGGCTGTCCCAGGGCAGCAGTAGCGGCTATGCCGCTGAGGCCAAAGCCTTTGGCGAACTGGCGATGACGCCACAGTCACAGGCATTACGCAGCATCTTTTTCGCCAGCACCGACGTGAAAAAAGATCCCGGCAGCGAGGCGCAGCCCGCACCGCTGCACGCCATTGGCGTGCTGGGTGGCGGCCTTATGGGCGGCGGTATCGCTTTTGTTACCGCAAGCAAAGGCAAATTGCCTGTAAGGATCAAAGACATCTCTGCGAAAGGGATCAACCACGCGCTGCAGTACAGCTGGCAGAACCTTGATCAAAAGGTAAAACGTCGCCATATCAGAGCCAGCGAGCGTGATAAAACCCTGGCGTTGATCTCCGGCACGACGGATTACCGCGGTTTTGCCCACCGCGATGTCGTGATTGAAGCCGTGTTTGAAGACCTGGCGCTTAAGCAGCAAATGGTCGCTGACGTTGAGCAACATTGTGCGCCGCATACCATTTTCGCCTCAAACACGTCGTCTTTACCGATTGGCGATATTGCGGCAAAGGCCGGGCGTCCGGAGCAGGTGATAGGCCTGCACTTTTTCAGCCCGGTAGAAAAAATGCCGCTGGTAGAGGTGATCCCGCATGCCGCAACCAGCCCGCAAACCATCGCCACCGTCGTGAAACTGGCCAAAATGCAGGGTAAGACGCCGATCGTCGTCGCAGACAAAGCCGGTTTTTACGTCAACCGCATTCTGGCACCCTATATTAATGAAGCGATGCGGCTGCTGACGGAAGGCGAGAAAATCGAGCATGTCGACGAGGCGCTGGTGAAGTTTGGTTTCCCCGTTGGCCCAATCCAACTTTTGGATGAGGTGGGAATAGACACCGGCACTAAAATTATACCTGTGCTGGAAGCGGCCTATGGAGATCGTTTTAGCCCACCTGCAAACATTGTTTCTGCAATTTTGAAGGACGATCGCAAAGGCAGAAAAAATGAACGCGGTTTCTATCTTTACGGTGCGAAAGGGCGTAAAAGCAGAAAACAGGTCGACCCTTCGGTTTATGGGCTTATTTCGACCACCGGTCAGGGAAAATTGTCTGCCGTTCAGTGTGCTGAACGTTGCGTGATGATGATGCTCAATGAAGCGGCGCGCTGCTTCGGTGAGCAGGTGATCAAGAGCGCGCGCGATGGCGACATCGGCGCGGTATTTGGCATAGGTTTCCCGCCGTTCCTTGGCGGCCCGTTCCGTTACATGGATACGCTCGGCGCGGGTGAAGTGGTTGCAATCCTGCAACGTCTGGCTTCGCAATATGGCCCCCGGTTTACACCGTGTGACGAATTATTGCAGATGGCGGAGCGGGGCCAGACATTTTGGCCCGCAAGGGAAACTGACCTCGTAAACTGAGGTCAAAGAAGGGTAAATCCTGAAGTGAATGAACCTGTTCTGGCGATTTTGTAAACAGAGATTGACTATACTTACGCCATTGAGGTAAAAAACAGCGTTTCATTCACCGAATGGATCAGGCACAATGCCCGGCCATCGGGTTTTCTACCTCTCAGCATTTATCGCGGGTAGTTAACGCCGGTGATTCTGGTTAACAAAAGCGGTGCAATATGCAAGTTTTTATCATGCGTCACGGCGACGCGGCACTCGATGCCGCCAGTGACTCAGTACGTCCTTTGACCGTCTGTGGCTGCGACGAATCTCGTCTGATGGCGACCTGGCTTAAAGGTCAAAAAGTGGACATCGAACGCGTTCTGGTGAGTCCGTTCCTGCGTGCAGAACAGACGCTGGAAGTGGTGGGGGAGTGTATGAACCTGCCAGCCAGTGTGGATGTTCTCCCTGAACTCACCCCATGTGGCGATGTCGGCCTTGTCAGTGCTTATCTTCAGGCGCTGTGCAATGAAGGTGTCGCCTCCGCGCTGGTCATTTCCCACCTGCCACTGGTTGGCTATCTGGTATCTGAACTGTGCCCGGGCGAAACCCCGCCGATGTTCACGACATCTGCCATTGCCAATGTTTCTCTCGACGAAACGGGTAAAGGTGTCTTCAACTGGCAAATGAGTCCGTGCAACCTGAAGATGGCAAAAGCCATCTGACGTGACGTGCGATAGCGCGGGGGCGCAAACTCTGCCTCCCGCCGTCCTGTCAGGGTAATTCTGGCGGTTGCCACTCTTCCACTTCAATCAACACCAGTAATGCGGCATCACCGCCGTACTCTTTGGGTGCCTGATGAAATGCCATCACGTGTGGATGCTGAGCCAGCCACAGCGGTGTCTGTTGCTTCAGAATATGTTTACCGTGGCCATGCATCACGCAGGCGCAAAACACATGTTCGCGGCGACAGGCTGCGATCAGTGCGCCCAGCTCCTGTTTGGCCTGCATCTGCGTTAATCCGTGCAGATCGAGAAACAGCTCAGGCGAATAATCCCCACGGCGTAATTTTTTCAGCTCAAAATGGCTGACGTCTTCACGTACATACTTCACAGCCCCTTGCGTGTTGAGCAGTGGCTGAAATTCATCTGAAAAATAGTGGCTGTTATCGGCCTGCTCCTGCAACAGTCTTTTGACCGGCACTTCGGAAATTTTCTTGCGCATCGGACGGTGGACGAGGGTGTCCTGCTTGATTTGGCGCGTGCCGGTCATCAGCTGGCGGAAGAGCGCCTGATCCTCCTCGCTGAGCGATGTTTTCTTTTTCATTCGTCATTCTCATATCGTATTTCCAATAGTGTACCCGACTAAACGCATTTTTTAACCTCAAGCGCGACGCGTCATTGCTGATTTATCGCCGTCTTCATGGCAAACTAGCCGCCGAAAATTATGCGAGCATGCCCTGGAGGAAAGAGTGGATAAAATATTTGTCGATGAAGCAGTAAACGAGCTGCATACCATACAGGACATGTTGCGCTGGTCGGTTAGCCGCTTCAGCGCCGCCAATATCTGGTACGGTCACGGTACCGATAACCCGTGGGATGAGGCCGTGCAGCTGGTACTGCCATCCCTCTACCTGCCGCTGGATATTCCGGAAGACATGCGCACCGCGCGTCTGACCTCCAGCGAAAAACACCGTATCGTTGAGCGCGTGATCCGCCGCGTAAACGAGCGTATTCCGGTCGCCTACCTGACCAACAAAGCCTGGTTCTGCGGCCACGAGTTCTATGTCGATGAACGCGTGCTGGTGCCGCGCTCGCCGATTGGTGAGCTGATCAACAACCACTTTGAAGGCCTGATCGGCCATCAGCCGCAGCACATTCTGGATATGTGTACCGGCAGCGGCTGTATTGCCATTGCCTGCGCTTATGCCTTCCCGGAAGCGGAAGTCGACGCCGTCGATATCTCCACCGACGCGCTGGCCGTGACCGAGCACAACATTGAAGAGCACGGCCTGATCCATCACGTTACGCCAATTCGCTCTGACCTGTTCCGCGACCTGCCGACGCTGCAGTACGATCTGATCGTCACTAACCCGCCGTACGTTGATGCGGAAGATATGTCCGATCTGCCGAGTGAATATCGTCACGAGCCGGAGCTGGGTCTGGCGTCAGGCTCTGACGGCCTGAAGCTGACCCGCCGCATTCTGGCCTGCGCGCCGGATTATCTCACCGACGACGGCGTTCTGATTTGTGAAGTGGGCAACAGCATGGTACATCTGATAGAGCAGTACCCGGATGTGCCGTTCACCTGGCTTGAGTTCGACAACGGCGGTGACGGCGTCTTTATGCTGACCAAAGCGCAGCTGCTCGACGCGCGCGAACACTTCAGCATCTATAAAGATTAATCCAGCGGGCTTCGGCCCGTTTCACAACGCTCAAACACAAACAACAACATCGGAGCCGTGATGGCAGGAAACAGTATTGGACAGGTATTCCGGGTGACCACGTTTGGTGAGTCGCACGGGCTGGCACTGGGCTGTATCGTTGATGGCGTACCGCCAGGTATAGAACTGACCGAAGCAGATTTACAGCACGACCTTGACCGTCGTCGTCCGGGCACCTCTCGCTACACCACGCAGCGTCGCGAGCCGGACCAGGTCAAAATTCTCTCCGGCGTTTTTGAAGGCCGCACCACCGGTACCAGCATTGGTCTGCTGATTGAAAACACCGATCAGCGCTCCCAGGACTACGGCGCCATCAAAGATGTCTTCCGTCCGGGCCACGCTGATTACACCTACGAACAAAAATACGGCTTTCGCGACTATCGCGGCGGTGGACGCTCATCGGCGCGCGAAACCGCGATGCGCGTGGCGGCAGGGGCCATTGCCAAAAAATACCTGCAGCAGAAATTCGGCATCGTTATTCGCGGCTGTCTGACCCAGATGGGCGACATTCCGCTGGCGATCAAAGACTGGGATCAGGTCGAGCAAAACCCGTTCTTCTGTGCTGACGCCGACAAGCTTGAAGCGCTGGATGAACTGATGCGCGGACTGAAGAAAGAGGGCGACTCCATTGGCGCGAAAGTGACCGTGGTGGCCGATGGCGTCCCGGCGGGCTGGGGCGAGCCGGTATTTGACCGCCTCGACGCCGACATCGCTCACGCGCTGATGAGCATCAACGCGGTGAAGGGCGTTGAGATTGGCGACGGTTTTGACGTGGTCTCCCTGCGCGGCAGCCAGAACCGCGATGAAATTACTGCACAGGGCTTCCAGAGCAACCACGCGGGCGGCATTCTGGGCGGGATCAGCAGCGGGCAGCAGATTATTGCCAATATCGCGCTGAAGCCAACCTCCAGCATTACCGTGCCGGGCCACACGATTAACCGCGATGGCGAAGAAGTTGAGATGATCACCAAAGGACGTCACGATCCGTGCGTGGGGATCCGCGCGGTACCGATCGCAGAAGCGATGCTGGCGATCGTGCTGATGGATCACTTCCTGCGCCAGCGCGCGCAGAACGCGGATGTGACGACCACCATTCCACGCTGGTAAACATGAAAAAAACCGCAATTGCTCTGCTGGCGCTGCTGGCCAGTGGAGCCAGTCTGGCCGCGACGCCATGGCAAAAAATCACCCACCCGGTGGCGGGGAGCGCCCAGTCTATTGGCGCTTTTTCGAACGGATGTATCGTCGGTGCTCAGGAGCTGCCTCTGCAGTCCGATACCTACCAGGTGATGCGTACCGATCAGCGACGCTATTTCGGCCACCCGGACCTGGTGCTGTTCATCCAGCGTCTGGGAAATCAGGTGCATAATCTGGGGCTGGGCACGATGCTGATTGGCGATATGGGGATGCCTGCCGGCGGTCGTTTTAACGGTGGACACGCCAGTCACCAGACCGGACTGGATGTCGATATCTTCCTGCAGCTGCCGAAAGCGCGCTGGAGTTCAGCCCAGTTGCTGAAACCGCAGGCGCTGGATCTGGTGTCGAGCGACGGTAAGCGCGTTGTGCCCTCACTGTGGACGCCGGATATCTTTAGCCTGATTAAGCTGGCGGCAAAAGATAACGACGTTACGCGGATCTTCGTCAACCCGGCTATCAAGCAACAGCTGTGCCTCGATGAGGGAACCGATCGCGACTGGTTGCGCAAAGTGCGCCCGTGGTTCCAGCATCGCGCGCATATGCACGTTCGTCTGCGTTGCCCGGCAAACAGCCTGGAATGTGAAGATCAGCCGTTGCCTCCGCCAGGCGATGGCTGTGGTGCGGAACTGCAAAGCTGGTTTGAACCGGCAAAACCTGGAACCTCTAAGCCTGAGAAGAAGACACCGCCTCCGTTGCCGCCTTCCTGCCAGGCGCTACTGGATGAGCATGTACTTTAATGGATAATTTCGTCGATCTGTTTATGGTGTCACCGCTGCTGCTGGTGGTGCTGTTCTTTGTGGCTATGCTGGCCGGTTTCATTGATGCTCTTGCGGGCGGGGGCGGGTTGTTAACCGTACCCGCGCTGCTGGCGGCGGGCATGAGTCCGGCGCAGGCGCTGGCGACCAACAAGCTCCAGGCCTGTGGCGGCTCGCTTTCCGCGTCGCTCTATTTTATTCGCCGCAAGGTCGTCAATCTTGCCGACCAGAAGCTCAATATTCTGATGACCTTTATCGGCTCGACGTCGGGCGCGCTGCTGGTTCAGCACGTGCAGTCCGATATTCTGCGCCAGATCCTGCCGGTTCTGGTCATCTGCATCGGCCTTTACTTCTTGCTGATGCCAAAGCTCGGGGAAGAAGATCGTCAGCGTCGTCTGCACGGTTTGCCGTTTGCCCTGATTGCCGGCGGCTGCGTGGGGTTCTACGACGGTTTCTTTGGCCCGGGCGCAGGCTCGTTTTACGCGCTGGCGTTTGTGACGCTGGCCGGGTTTAACCTCGCCAAATCTACCGCCCATGCCAAAGTGCTCAACGCCACCTCGAACGTCGGCGGCCTGCTGCTGTTTATCATTGGCGGTAAGGTCATCTGGGCAACCGGCTTTGTGATGATGGCAGGGCAGTTCCTCGGGGCGCGTGCAGGCTCGCGTCTGGTGTTAAGCAAAGGACAAAAACTGATTCGCCCGATGATCGTTATCGTCTCGGCGGTAATGAGCGCCAAACTGCTTTATGACAGCCATGGACAGGAGATCCTCACCTGGTTGGGGGTGAACTAATGAACAGTACGCATAAATACGAACAGTTGATTGAGATTTTTGATGGCTGTTTTGCTGAAGATTTTAATACCCGTCTGATTAAAGGCGACGACGAACCGATCTATCTTCCTGCTGATGCCGAGGTTCCGTATCACCGTATCGTGTTCGCGCACGGCTTCTACGCCAGCGGTCTGCACGAGATTTCGCACTGGTGCATCGCAGGGAAAGCGCGTCGCGAACTGGTGGATTTCGGTTACTGGTACTGCCCGGACGGACGTGACGCCGCTACGCAGGGGCAGTTTGAAGATGTGGAAGTGAAACCGCAGGCGCTGGAGTGGCTGTTCTGCGTGGCGGCGGGTTTCCCGTTCAACGTCAGCTGCGACAACCTTGAAGGCGACTTCGAGCCGGACCGTATTGTTTTCCAGCGCCGCGTACACGCGCAGGTGATGAAATATCTTGAGAACGGCATTCCGGAACGTCCGGCACGCTTAATCAAGGCTTTACAGAATTATTACCACACGCCGGAGATCACGGCGGAATGCTTCCCTTGGCCGGAAGATCTTTAACAGAGGAAAGAAGATGATCGCAGAATTTGAATCACGCATTCTGGCGTTAATTGATGACATGGTGGAACACGCCAGCGATGATGAGCTGTTCGCCAGCGGTTATCTGCGTGGTCACCTGACGCTGGCTATTGCTGAGCTGGAGGCCGGGGACGATCACTCTGCCGAGGCCGTTCACGATGAAGTCACCCGTAGTCTGGAGAAAGCTATTCAGGCAGGAGAACTCTCTCCGCGCGACCAGTCTCTGGTGCTGGGCATGTGGGATAACCTGTTCCAGCAGGCTAAACGCTAAGCCGCCTTCTCTTCCCTCTCCCCTTGTACGGTCCGGGGACATAGTGAACGCTTGTTCGGGGACATGGT
>ERZ791734.849-NODE-849-length-34167-cov-5.308484_pt1 | contig 34167 bp, 15 predicted proteins | sample MGYA00509953_ERZ791734 | MGnify/ENA primary metagenome ERZ791734 (study PRJEB30046, sample SAMN00792038) | human gut metagenome | study: EMG produced TPA metagenomics assembly of the A metagenome-wide association study of gut microbiota in type 2...
CCCGGTTCAGTAAGCGGAGAGCGCAGTTCCTTACTCCAGGAAGCACCGGGAAGTATCTTGTCCAAACGGAAGAAACCACTCTTATCTGCCGATATCTCAGCACCCAGCAAACCAGTCTTGATACGTGCCGGTTTATCCGTTTCACCCGGATTGACGTATGCGTGTCCGCAGTTAAGCTCACCAATCATCTCTCCAATGATATAGTTCAGGTCGAGACGTGTCTTTGCATAAGGCAGCAGAACAGAATATTTCTGTTTGATTGCTTTCCAATCCACACCATGCATATTCTCCAGATAAAAACCATCACGATAAGCACGCCAAGCCTCATCAAAGATCTGTGCCCATTCCTTGGGGTAATCTATCGTAATGGACATGTTATCCATATTGACAGGCGTACTCAGATTAGCCGCTCCTTCCGGTATAGCGGTTACATAAAGCTTGTTGTCCTTGTAGAACAAAGCCTTTTGACTACCCGGAGTAACCGTCATCATAGCACCATCGGCAACCGTTTCTTCTTTCTGACCTTCAAGATCGAAAAACTTCGTTCCGCCATTGCTCCAGTAATATACCTTCTTTCCGTTTGAATAGAAATTAGCATAATAAGAAGCCGACAATGGAAGCTTGATGATACGGTCGGTGATACCTTCCGGATCAAACTTGACGAGTGACGCAGAAGCTGTTTCCTGTTTCGCTTCTTTCTTTCCGGCAGTCTTTTCAGTAGCCTTCGAGGCCTCACTCTCACTGTCGTTCTTCATTCCGGCATCTTTCTGTATAAAAGGTGACGGGGTATCTTTCGAGAGCAAAGCAAGATAAACTCCATACATATTATTATAGACATGGTTCCATTCCAACCAGCCGTATGTAGGGTTGAAATCGCGGGCAGATGAGAAAATAAGATACTTACCATCCGTACTGAATACCGGTGAAGAAGAATTATACCACTTGTCCGTCACCGGATATTCCTTCTTTCCGGCAATATCATAGACATATACAACAGTTATTTCATTGTCTGCATCACGGGTATAGGTCAGCCATTTGCTATCCGGTGAAAAAGTCACATCCTGCGGTTCCCCCATTGGGTCTTGTAATAGCATAGTCACCTGTCGTGAAGCTACATCCAGCAGATTGATACGATTTTGACGGTCGGTATAAACAATCTTCTTACTGTCCGGACTCCATTCGAAAGAACGGATATACGTATCATTATTCTTGGTCAGCTGCACCGGATTACCTTCCACTGCATCCTGAAGATAAAGTTCTGTCTCTCCGGTAGCATCCGAGATATAAGCAATGTATTTTCCATCAGAAGACCATTGTGCATTACGTTCGTGGGCACCCGGAGTGCGGGTTATATTTTTCGTCACACCCTTGGTTGAGGGTAGATTAAAGACCTCTCCGCGAGCAGTCACCACCACCCGTTCTCCGTCGGGAGATGCACTGGCGGCTGTCAGATACTTAGCCCCATTCTTTATGGCGCTGCGTGCATAGATATTATCCGAAGCAAGACTGATATTGACTTTCTCGGGCTGACGGGTGGCAGCATCCATCTTATAGATATATCCGCCATTCTCAAACACAATGGTATTGCCGGAAGCACTCGGGAACTTCACATCATATTCAGTAAAGTTAGTAACCTTCGACGTCTGCTTTGTCTTCGTATTATAAACAAAGATATTCATAGTGCGGTCACGGTCGGAAAGGAAAAATATATCATCGCCTATCCACATGGGGAAGATATCCTGAGCAACATTATTCGTTATATTCTCCACTGATTTCTTTGCCGGATCGTATATCCAGACATCATCCGCCATACCACCTTTATAATACTTCCAAGTACGGAATTCACGCATGGTACGGTTGTAAGCCAGTCGCTTGCCGTCGGGAGAATAGCTACAGAATCCACCCTCGGGCAAAGGGATAATTTCGGGCATACCACCCTCTTGATTGACAGAATAAAGCTTACCGGCAAAACCGTCACTGATACGGTTACGATAAATGATCTGTTTACCATCCGGTGTCCAAGTCATCACAATATTGTTAGGTCCCATACGATCGCCCAGGTCATCACGGGAATTCGTTGCAGTATACGTCAGGCGTTGTGGTTCTCCACCAGTTGCCGGGATGGTGTATACTTCCGTATTTCCATCATACTGACCGGTAAAAGCAATCGTTTTGCCATCGGGTGAAAAACGAGGGAACATTTCGTAACCTACATGCGAAGTCAGGCGCTGCGCCTCTCCTCCAGTGACAGGCACTCTATACAAATCGCCTGCATACGAGAAAACAATCTCGTTCCCGTTCGTTGCCGGAAAGCGCAATAAACGCGCTTCATCTGCTGCCGAAAGACAGACTGATACACCTACAAGGGCAAATAAGGATAAAAGTAATTTCTTATTCATACTCTTAAATATTAATTAACTTACAAAAGTATGAAAAGAAAAAGATAGTACAAATTGATAGAATGAATTTGTTGACAGAATTACTCTTTTCCATTAACAAACTCTCCGGGTTTGATACCGAATTGCTTTTGGAAACATTTGGCAAAATAAGATGGATTATTAAAACCTACCATATAGCAAATCTCATTAATCCGGTATTTATTCTCTGAAAGCAAAGCAGCAGCTTTCTTTAACCTCACAATCTGAATCAGTTCATTCGGAGTAACATTAGCCAGCGTTTTTATTTTGGCAAATAATCCGGAACGACTGATGCAAAGTTCTTCTGCCAGAAAATCAACAGACAGTTCCGAATTTGAGAAGTTTTGCTCTATAATCTCATTGATACGGGTAAGGAATTTATTATCCATAGAGTTATTGGCAATACTGTTCAACGGTACCAATGGCATTTTAGAGAATTTCTGACGCAACAAATTACGCAGATCAAGCAGATTCTTAATACATGCTTCCAGATACTGCACCGAGAAAGGCTTTTCAATATAAGCATCCGCCCCGCAGTCCATACCTTCTATTTTGGAGTTCGTATCTGTTTTAGCAGTCAGCAAAATAAACGGTATATGACTGATGGACTGGTCGGCGCGTAAAGCCTTGCAGAATTCCACCCCATCCATGCGCGGCATCATCCAGTCGCTCACAATCAAGGTAACCTCATGTTCCTTCAGTTTCTCCAATGCCTCCATTCCGTCTTCTGCCGTCAGAATGGAATATTGGGCGGAGAAACTGCTTGAAAGGAAGTTCAGCATTTCTTCGTTGTCATCCACAATCAGCATCAACGGTTTGTTCTTAGAGGACATCACCGGCAAGGTTTCCGACAAGATATCCTCGGGTATTACCGGATTGAGAACACCTGCCTCCCCTTCCTGCACCTCCGCCCCGACTTGTTCGATAGGCAACGTCACTATGAAAGAGGAACCTTTATTGATTTCGGATTCCACCTCTATGCAACCGTTATGCGACTCCACAATGCTCTTCACAATGCTGAGTCCGATACCCGTACCGGGTTTATTATCCATGGCCTGAAAGAAAGGCTTAAAGATTCTCTTACGGTCTTCTTTACTGATACCGATTCCATTATCTGTCACTTTCACCACAAACGTATGCTGTTCCGGCTGAACAATACATGAGAGGACAACTTTATCCTTGGTATACTTGCTTGCATTCGTCAGCAGGTTACTTATCATTTTAGTGATCGCCTCACTATCCACCATAGCCGTGAAATCAGCATCGGGATATTCCACTTCCAGATGCGCACCATGCTGGGTGATAAACGGTTTGAACCGTTCGCAAACCGCCTGTAACAACTGGCGGATGTTCTGCGAAGCATATCTCATGGTTATGCCTTCCTGTTCCACCTTACGGAAGTCCAGCAACTGATTGACCAGAAACAGCAGTCGCTGACTATTGCGGTCGATAATATTCAGATCGTCCCTCAGCACTGCAGGCATCGGTATGGACGATTTCATAATCTTCTCCAAAGGACCGATGATAAGCGAAACCGGGGTGCGGATTTCGTGAGCTATCATCGTGAAGAACTTAATCTTAGCTTCATGCACTTCCTTCTCCTTACTGACATTCAGTTGATTGATTTCCGCAGTGTGCTTCTTCTCCGTCCGCTTCAACAAGAAACGGATAAAGAAGGTCAGCGCTATGCACACCCATATGAAATAAAGAATCTTGGAAGCCGTGCTCCAATAAAAAGGAGGATGAATGGTTATTTTCAAGCTCGCTTCCTGATTACTCCAAATACCGTCATTATTCGTGGCTTTTACCTTGAAGACGTATGTTCCGGCAGGCAAGTTGGTATAAGTAGCTTTATTCTGCGAACCTACATAATTCCAGTCTTTATCAAAACCTTCCAGTTTATAGGCGTACTGGTTCTTTTCGGGTGTACAATAGCTCAATGAAGCATAGAGCAGACTGAATACATGGTCTTTATAAGACAAATCCAGTTCCGCCATCCAGTTCAGGGCTTTCGGCAACTTCTTATCTCCTATCCGGATTTCCTTGTTGAAGATTTCCAATCCTGTGATAACAACCGGTGGAAGCACCTTATTCATTTTTATCTGATAAGGATAAAAGGCATTGAAGCCATTGACCGAGCCGACATATATCTTCCCGTCGGAAGCCTTCAAAGCAGCATTAGGCAGGAATTGTTCGCTCTGCAAACCATCGCTACGCGTGAAGACCTGACAACTCTCGCCGGGAGCGTAACGAACCAGCCCTTTCGTCGTGGTCAGCCACAGCACATGCTGATCTTCAACTATACCGCAGATGTTACGGCTGGGAATATCCAGAGGTATCGCTTCAAACCGGTCTTCCCCAGCGTCATACTTGCAAAGCCCGTTCATCGTCCCCACCCACATATTTCCGTTACCATCTATCAACACACAATTCACCTGATCGTTAACCAATGCACCGGGAGTATTACTGTACACGTAATTCTTCCAAGTCTTTTTATCCGGATTATACTTAAACAAACCCTTCCCTTGCGTAGAAAACCAGATGTTACCATCGGCATCCTGATCTATATCAATGGTCAGCGATTCCAAGTCTTTGACACGGATAAAATTGTCTTCTTCACGGTTATACAAGTTTATTCCTGCCATAGAAGTCACCCAGATCCGTTTCTCCCGGTCACGGAAGATGGCGTAAGAACTGGTGCCGTCAAGGGTGGTCAAATCGCCCCCTTTGGTGGTATATACCCTGAACGTGCCTGTTTTCGTATTCAGCACATTGACTCCTCCCGTATAGGTACCAATCCATAAATCGTCATCATCCATACAAAGAGCATGCACATTATGGTAAGAAAGACTGTTTCTGTGCTCATCGGGCATATAATGAGTGAATTGTTTATCCTTGGGAGCAAAGCGGCTCAGACCTCCATCGTCAGAGGCTATCCAGATATATCCAGAAGAGTCTTCACAAAAACGTCCGATAACAGTTCCGTTCACCGAGTTGTAAAAGCGCGAATGGGCAAAGCATTCAAACTGCCCGGTATTAGGCGAAAGATAATTCACCCCACCGTAATAAGTCCCGACCCAGATTCCGCCTTCACGGTCTTTTACGATAGGATAGACAAAACGATTGGATAATGAATAAGGGGTTGTTTCATCTTCCGTGAACAGTTGATGTTCACACGTAAGGGTATTAAACAACAAAAGTCCGTCATCCGAACCTATCAATAGTTGGTGGGGAGCATATTCCATCAAAGAGTGGATATGTGTAGCCCCTTTACCTTCCGACGGATGCAAATAAGTGATTGCCTTACCTGTATATCTATCTATCTTCTGCAAGCCGCATTCCCAGGTTCCCAGCCACAGTGCATGTTCAGAGTCTTCGAGCATGACCAGAGAGTTTGAGTCATATTGCCCCGCTTCGTAAGTGATAGGGAAAGGCTCGAATTTATTCTCCGCCTTATTCAGCTTGGACACAGTGGGACTTCCCCAATTAGTGACCGCCCAGATCTGATTTTCACTATCAACCAGCACACTCGCCATTAATCCATTGGCATCTTTAAATTCATAATGTTCCAGATAGTGCTTGGATATATTATACTTGAAAATACCTTGCCCTACTGTCGAGAACCACAAGTTGCCGTCTCTGTCTTCTGCAATATGATTCACATTGCTCTTAATGCTGTCACCTTGGGCTGTCAATACTTTGAATAGTTCAAAGCTTTCCGTTTCATAATCAAAAATATACACCCCGCCTTCTGTCCCTACCCAGATATTGTCCGTAGTGTCGTAAAGAGAAGAGATATAATCATTAGACCCTTGCGGATTCAGATTATAAACCTTTATAGTGGTGCCGTCGTAACGGTTCAAGCCGTCATCCGTACCAAGCCACATAAAGCCATATTTATCCTGCATAATAGCACGCACAGAGTTGGAGGATAATCCATCTTCCACGGAGAAATGGCGGAACCAGAAATCAGTAGAAGCTGCCGGAAGCACCAACGGAATAATACCGGCTATTATAGCAAGGATAATCTTTTTCATTTCTTTACCAGATATTGATTGAACATAATTCCCATTACAATCAATGCAAGACCGATGTAAGTTGTAAACACAATCTGTTCACCCAATATGATTGCAATGAAGAATAAAGACAAGAAAGGAGATAAGTAACAAAGTTGGTTGACCAGTGCCGGATTGGATGTTTTCCGCATGGCAAGGCTGAAAAAGATGAAAGGAATGCCCATTTCGAACCCGCCGACATACATACCCGACAAGATACCGGGCAATGTATTGAGATGTACACCCACGCCCACAGCCCCTATCAGCAAATAGACCGTACCAAACAGAAAGCTCATAAACAGCACAATGCTGCCATCCGTTTTATCTTTGAACTTATTGTTTATCATCCAATACATGGCCCACAGCAAAGCACTCAATGCCGCCAACAGCAAACCATGCACAGGTATATCCATACCTCCCGACTGCCCTGTACCAACTGAAATAAGTACCACTCCACCCAGCGAAATAAACATGCCGATATATTTCTTCGGGGGTATGGGCTGATGGGCAAACAAGGCCAACAGAATAAGCAGCACAATAGGCCATGCATAATTGATGGGCTGTGCCACCTGTGCAGGTAGCAGGTCGTATGCCTTGAACAACACCAGATAATAAGCGACAGGGTTCAGCAATCCCAACAATGCAAAATATCCCCATTGGCGGCCGGAAAGTTCCGACACCAGTCTCCACTTCTTCTGGAAAGTCAGCAAAAGGACAAATATGACTAATGAAGTACAACTGGCTATCAGCAACATCTCAAAATGAGTAAGATGCGTTAAAGCTATCTTAAAAGCAGTGGCTACAGTAGACCAACTAAGCACTGCAATGCAGGCATAAATAACGGCACTTGTACTGTTTTTCATCGGTTCGTATATGTTTCTTTTGCAGACATCGTATTTATCTGTATATTTATAAAGGATTGCTTCCCGTAACCCTGATGTGGTATGGCCATTGAGCATCTTTCTCTCCCGGAGTAGGATTCATCCAATGCTCCGTCGGCGCTCCCATCACAACCAGCCACAAATAAGTCAGAGTTTGATCTTTTGGAGCTGTAAAAATAATACTTTTCCCGCTATTATCGCCCATTTCGCCATAAATAGATTTACCTTCTGCCGTTACAGCAACAAAACCATAACGCCAACCTGCCTTATCTGTATGGATTGCAGTATATCCTTCCTTTCCTGCTTCTCCGCAGAATTCCACTTTCACTTTCTCTCCCGGCTGAGGAACAGCCAAAGGAATAGCATTGAATCCATAATTTTCAGGACAATTCTCCGGTGCTATCCCATACCATCCATCCGGCTGAGCTATTAGCTGAGAAGTATATTTATTGGCATACGGACGTGTTTCTTTCCAGACGCGCGGAAAATCCCAGTTGATAAAGTGGCGGTAAGTATCAAACATCTCGTCACAGAATTGTTTCTGATTCAAAGCAGCCAAACGTTTGTAGGTGATAACCGGGTCTTCTCCCCTCTTTCCCTGACGGTAAAGTTCGGCTATGATGGGAAGTCCCCGTTTCATGCCCCAGTATTCCAATACGTAAGGTGAATGATAAATGTTCTCCATGTGGAGATAAGCCTTGTGAGTCAACTTCATGAAAGCATCCCAATGATATTTTTCATCAGTAATCCATTCGGGATTAACCTGCCACAGCATCCATTGCGAAGTCATTTCAAAGAAACCGCATCCTCCCCAGGCTTCACCCTGCCCGTCACAACTGATTTGTGCCTGAAAACTATGTCCCAATTCATGGGCGATGCAGTTCAGTTTCTTATCTTGCACACGGTTGGGAGCAATCCATAATGCACCGATTTCTCCGTCATAATCTCCACCGTATGCCGTGCCTTCCAGGGAATAATTCAGCATCACCATCATACGATACTTGTCGCATTTGGAACCGGGACGTGAGAACTCCAGTGTATCACGGAAGAAACGGTAAAAACTCTCTAATCTATCCATCAGATTCGGTAAATCGACCTGCATATTGTGCCCTTCCAGCTGAGGCGGATTGGATAAGTCATTCCCAAACCCTTTCTCCCAAAAGATGACAAAATTCTCTGTACAGGCCATACGATGATAACTCCATTTGCTTTCAGGGTTTTGCAAGTCCATGTCCTGAAGGTCTTTGGGAATGTAGATGGCTTTGCCAGCAGGCATAGGAACGGATGCCACATTCTGCGCCTTCAAAGCTAATCCCCAAACGATAGCAAGACTTAATAAAAGGATATACTTCTTCATAATCTTTATTTTATTCCTGACGGATAGTTTTTAATAACAGTATCTAAATAATCGGTACGTTGTTGAAGCCATTGTTTCATTCGGGTTATCTCCGTCTGATAATTTTTATCAATAGGCCAGCATTCGGCATTACGCTTCATTGCGCCGGAGCATCCTACGGCAAAACGACGTGTTTCTTCCCAAAATTCCGACATAATCTCACCCTTTATTTCCATCCAACGTGCCTTGTATTCGCTCACAAAGCGCTTATTTTTGAAAAGATCCGTAAAGAAAGACGGAACACGATAGCCTCCGGTATGATTGACCGGATCAGTCCCCAATACAAGTTCCCGATAGCTGGTGAAATAGTTATGTCCGGTATACATGGTTCCCCAGTCAAAGTCAAATCCTGCATCAAAATCCCAAAGTGGTCCCATAGTCCAAAGCCCGTTTTTATCTTTATGCATATAGATGCTGCGTGGAGCATCTACCTCCACATTGTACACCAGTTCCTGTATTATCATATAATCTATAAACGAAGCAATATTCATCAGCCGAGCGGTTGTTTCATAATCGCTGTCATGTATGCTCTGTTCTAATCGGGCAAAGTCATCCTGCACCCCTTTCAGTTGTGTGACAGTAGCGTCTTCCGGATGTTTCACACAAATGGGCATTCGGTAAACTGTCGACCAGAAGTTGTCTCCCCCGTTCGGATTCAATTCCGGTCCGTCGTCCGCATCCAACGAAATCAGCATACCCTGTTCGTCATCCACCGCTACGCGGCTACTCCCTTGTTCCACTTGCTCGGTCAACTGATAGAGCCCGATGTACTCACCGTTCAGTGTTACTTCCACATAACGAGAATGATTAGTATAAGGCAAACCTAACTTCTCACCTATAATAAATGTAAAGGTATTCATCATGTGGGTCGGATCACGGTAATTGGCAAGAAGCACCCAATCCTTTTCAGTAGCCAGTCCAAGTATTTCCGACTTCTTATCCAGCTTAATGCGATAAGGTTTCTTCGGATACCAAAGCCAGGTAGAATTCCCACGTCCGCGAATGCGCCCTGGTCCGGTATAGTCCCATTCTTCTTTTTCCGAGTCAATCATAAGGGTACAATTCACATAGTCCTTCTTGTCCTTTGAAATAACAGGAGCACCATTTTCGGTGTTGATGGTCAGTTGGGCAACTTGATACATGGAGGGTGATGGTACTTCTGGCACTATCGGGCAAGGGTCAACAGGCTCTGAAGCATCAGAGCAGTTTACTAAAAACAAAGATAAACAGACTAAGCCAAACAAATTTGAAAATTTCATTGATATATAATTTAAGGCAGTCTTAAAAACATTTTAGGACTTTTAGACTGCCTTTTTCTACATTAGTTAAATTTTAATTATACTTAAAATAGCAGAAAACATCCCTATAAGTTCAATTGACAGCTGGTAATACCTGAATAGGAATACTTAAAAAATTTACGTATCCGTTTATGGATATACACAATACAGCTCGCAATGAGCTAGTACCAACCGAAACTGTTCTCGGACAATAAAAAGCATTATTGGCAGAAGTAGGTTTCGTAAAAGAACTACCAGGTCCTTCCATAAATTGAAAATTATAATAATCAGGATAAGTCACAGAATTCCCGCCTAAACTATCATCATAATATAAATACAAGTAACCATTTTGATATACCTTTACAGGGCTATTAAAAGGATCCTTTAAATTGATGGTACCTACCTGTGTAGTAGAGCTACTACTCCCATCTGGACTCGTGCTCCATCTTAATTGTCCTGTTTCAGAATAAACCATAACATGATACACTTTCTTAGTTTCCATAATAGTTTTATCACCAAAAGTAGCTCGCATAGTTATCGTATAAAGCTGTGATGGAGATGCATCATCCTGATTTACGATAGTAATCGAGTGCCCCGAAAATTGTTTTGAATACGCTTCATAGCCGCCTTTTTGCTTCGAATATGACTGACACTCAACCGTCCATTGAACGTCAAAACGATCTGCTAAGTCTACAGAATAAGTACCAGAAGTGGCAAAAAAATCAGAACCATTTATCCAAGGTTTAATTGTTGCCAACAAACCATAATTACGTTCTACCGTATTTAGCATCCGTTGATTTTGTGTTGAAGTAAATTGAGTACGACATGACTTGCCAGCATATGACATTAAATTTGAAGAAGAAGGAGAATAAAATTCCCCATTAGCATCAGTAATAGTCCCCACATAAGTGCATAAATTCCAAATATTAGGATCTGCAGGTGTATCACTAATATAATCACCACACGTAGTAGCATTTGAACCATCAACTAACTCAGCACAAGTGCCACTTCCTCTTTCACCTACGCTTGTACCATGATGAGTGTGATATAACCCTAAGCAGTGTCCTACTTCATGTGCTACAGTACTTTCTTCATAATAATTTCCTTTAATAATACAAGCAGTAGAAGGAATTGACTGTGCTTGCCCTGCAGCATTAAAATTAGTACCAGTAGTTAACACATAAATATTTATAGCATTAGAACGGCGATTCTTACCAAACAAAGGGTTAATCAAAGCACTCGGAAGGTTATTAAAGTTATCGTCATCTATATATTCAGAGCCTAATAAACTAAACGAGAAATTTGTATTTAAATAATCTCGATTGAGATTACTAATAATCGTTGAGGATACAGTTTCTTTATTAAATCCATACCCATAGGAGGTCCTAACAACATGGACAAAAACATTCAAATTATAATATTTTTCATTATTTAATCCTCGCGTATCAGATTCAAAAAACCAAGCTGGTGGAGGAGGTGCTGGAGTCCCACAAGTTCCTATTTCCGATACAGATATTTCTTCTATTTGTTCTGGGTTATTATCGCTACATCCCATAACGAAAAGACATATCAGCAGAAATATTATATACTTATTCATAACTGTATTAATTTAAAGTTAATAATAAAATAAAGAAAGTACACCCAAAGCGACCACAAACGACATGAAATAACACATACCACAACCTTAAAAATTATCAGTACAAAAAGAACATTCAGCTCATAAGGCTCACAATAAAAGAAACATAACGTATCGCCACTAGGGATACATTCTTTAACTTTCTTCCTTTTAGAAATATATGATTGGTAGGGGGATGAATAAACATCCCCCTACCAATCATATCATATGGAATACATACTTCAGGCCTTATACTATTCTATAATAAAATTAAATTTAAGAGTAGCAATGTATTCCTTACCATCCTTGGTATAGACAAGTTCAACGACTTGAGGATAAGTTTCTCCGGCAGTGAGAGCACCTGGCATAAAGCCTACTTCCATATCGTAGATGGTGTGAAGTTTGGTGTAAGTGCGTGCATTTGCACCCCACCCTTGTGGTTCACCTGCAGCATTGCACCAGAATCCACCTAACTCACCAGTACAGTTATCTTCGTAACTATAAGTACCATCAGACAATTTCAAACGCATACAGATTTTTCCTTCAGCCAATCCGTTAGAGCTATGATGCTGAATTGCAGCTATATCTTCCGGCATCAGACAAAAAGCATGGCAAATGGCTGCATTATCGTAGTAGGCGATGTTATAACGAGCAAAATCATAAGATGAATCAGCCGTACCGCGCACATTGATAATCATCTCAATACTTTTAGGCTTGGCATTCGGATCAAGTTCCACTTCAACTACATCATTATAACTTTCCACGTCGGTGCCACTCAAAGTAATAGTGTAGGGCCATTGTTCGTCATCAGCTTCCTTATCATTCCAATACTGACGATTGTATTCATCAGGAGCAGCCATTATGACGAAATAGAGTTCATTAACGCCGGCAGGTACTGTATACGAAGCCGTACCTTCGGCACCTTTACTCATTTCTGAATAGGTCGGTTTACCATTTACTATAGCTACATAACCATAACGGTAGTTGGATGAAGTGTTATCCGAATCGTTGTAGGTCGTGGTTTTAGCCACAACTTTTCCATCTCCGTCTACCTGTTCGCCTTTATCTCCCTTAGCAAGAGTACTTCCGGGAGTAATAGCACTAACTGTAGTAGAAACAGTAACACCAGCAGCAGGCACTTTCATTTTAATAACATTGAAGCCAGTAGTTCCAGGACAACTCGCATAACCCACCTGATATTTGAGGTCACCCACCTTATATAAGTCAGTATTGTAATCACCTTTCACATTATCGGGTACAATCACCGGTTTATTATCATTATTGGCAAACTTTAAGTCATAATATACCATACGTGAAGCATAGTCGTACAGATCAGCATAGAGAACATTCTTATCATTGCCGCAATATAAACGCTGATAAGTTTGTAGTGGATCTTCAGGAAATTCCGAATCACGCCAGATATGCCCATAAGCATTGATACCATGTTTCTCTACCCATGTGTGCTGCAACCAGTAGCTTGCATAACGCATCCATTCATGATTAAAGTGACGATGACAGTTTTTCTTCCACACGTCGAGGTGATAGCCGAACATTTCTTCCGGATAGTCTAATTGAGCTTGCCATTGTGCACATTGTTCCCAAAAAGCACATCCACCAGCACCGTCAGGGCCAAAACCATAGCGGAATCCATGATGCAAATCAGCCGGGTATCCTTGTTTGTTCACTTTATCAGCATAAACCTGATATTGGAATGAGTGACCTATTTCGTGAGCTATGGTAGAACCTACAGGATGACAAGTAGACGGGTTTACCCAAAGGGCACCAATTTTGTCATCATAACCGGAACCAGTAGCGAGCCATTCATCCTGATAAATCAAATAAATCTGCATTTTATAGTCATCAAGCATGGATTTCCCTTCTCCAAGGACAGCCATACCGAGAGTATTAATATTAGTCGTAAAATATTGTTCAGCTTTCTGAAGTAGATCATCAATGTCCACCCACATACCACTACTCTGATTTTCCGCAGAGTTGGGATCGTTTCCAAACTCAGGCGACCAAAATACAAAGAAGTGTTCCGACTGTTTCATACGATGCCATGAATAGTAACTGTCATGACGCAACATTGCATCAGGACCATTTTCAAAGTGCGGATTCCAAACTCCGGGACAAGTATACTTATCATAATCCTCAATATCAGCAGGATCAAGATATAACACTTTATAGTTCTGGGCAATAGTGATCGAACTTGAAGCTCCCTTTTCTGTAGATATTGTCACTGTAGCAGTACGGGAATTGGAGATATCCTCGTTTTCCTGTAAAGTCACTGTAATAGCCTGACCTTCTCCGGCCTCCCCGTTTTCAGGCGAGATTGAAGCCCATTGACAAGCATTACCTTCACTATCAATTATCGCAGCAGTCCACGCCATGTCAGAATTGAAAGTTATCGTAGCGGACTTCACATTAGATTCAAGATTATAATCGGCTGTACCGAATCCACCAATTGCCCCTTTGTAACGAGGGTCGTAATCAGGTTTTGACTTTGACATATCATCATCTTCACAACCCGTTGCAAGCAACAATGTCCCACCCATAGCTATTACAGAAGCTATTAAGTGAAAATAGTGTCGAATATTGTATTTCATCTTTTTAGTTTTAAAGTAGTTCTTAATTATAGCATTGCCATTATGATTTGACATAACGGCAATGCCCTTCCTAATTATTATTATTCAAAAGTAGCAGTAATAAAGAACGATAGCATCTTTGACTGGTCACTGCTTGCTACACCAAATTTTATCAGATAAACCGTTCCCGATGCAATACCAGGAGCACGCCCTATGGCAAAAGTTGCTGAGTCATCCCCAATATTGGGCTCAATGAAATAGGAAAAACCGTCGGCACCCCAAGCGCAAATCTCATTTTTAGAATTACACCAGTAGCCACCATTATTAGCAGTCGACTCACCATCCCACAAATAAGCGTTAGTTTCAAGATTCATCATGTATAGCTTAAGTATACCATCACTCAGACTGTTTGCAAAATCAACTGATGACATCCCAAATACGAAGTTGATATTCTCAGCAACATCATTGAAATTTAGCTGATAAGCACTATAATCACCGGCAGGAATCTTTATATCCATAAATATGAAACTCCGGTCATAAATAGTGATAGAGTTAACAAAGCGGATGCCTGTGTTATAGTTAGGACCATTGAGGGCAAAACCTATTTCTATGGAAGCCGCACCACCAGCATTTTCATCAGCATAAAAATTAAAGTTATGGGATGCCGGATCAAATTCTATAATACCATACAGGGCTTCATCATCAGCCTTACAAACATTACCCGATTTGTTAACATACCATCCATATTGTTTCCCATCCACATTCGCTTTCGCCTTGTTCCATACATTACGAGAGGGATTAATAGGACATACCACAACCGTACCTTTCTCAATATTGGTAAGCATTTCACTCACAGTCATGCCAAATTGTTTCTGGATGACGTCTTCATACAAATCAATATTCAGTGATATCGGCGTTGGATTAGTGCCTTGCATCTCATAAACATTGGATATGGTAGAGGTAGCATCGCTCTTTACAGGCGGATTTTCATCAGGTCCATATACATGGGGACTTGTAGCGTCCTCATAATCATTGGAGCAAGCAGACGCAATAAACAAAGCACTGCAAACCATCAATGCATATAATAATTTTCTTTTCATAGTATTTATTATTTTGTATAACCAGGGTTTTGTTTTAATTTCGGATTAGCATCCAGATTATCTTTCAAGATAGGGAATATATCTAAATGGTGGTCGTTCGGATTCGTATTGGCACTCTTCCCAAACCATGATTTACCATTGAATACATTACACCCATTGGTCATCTTGAAACGTATCAAGTCTTGACGGCGGTGATGTTCATACACAAATTCCCAAGCGAGGTCATCAAGCAATCCACCAAGGATAATATCATCTCCACCTTCGTGAGTTTCAATAATTTCTATTTTGGTAAGGTTTTTATCTTCATCAAGCACACCTTGCGTCTCGCGCAATCCATAATCATATACGCTACCTCCCTTGAGTTGTGCAACGGTACGGACTGCCTTTTCCGGATTATTTTTAAACGCACGTCTACGAATCATCGTTACGATATCGGCTGCATCTTGTTCAGTTTCACCTTTATAACCACCAAGACGAAGAAGACATTCAGCTTTAATAAAGTAAGCATCAGTAAGACGGAAGAAAGGAACATTGTCATCACTTGTACCAATATCACCTGGCTGAATCTCATAAAGCCATAAACGTGCACCCTGATAGTCACCGGCACCCGGTTTCTCAATGGCCCAAACTTCAGGAGTCAAATTAACCTCCTTACCATTGTCATAAATGATATTTCCTTGTGTATCTCTTTGTACCCCCCATTTCCAAGTATCGGCCTTACGTGTATCAGCTTCATCATAACTATAGAAAAATTGGGGAACGCAAGCACTACCGTTCCATGGATCAAATGACACTCCAAACACGTCTTTGCATACAGCCGGGAACCATTTACAGAAGTGATTGGTACCATGCCCTGCATACTTGTTATCATACATCAGTTCAAAAATATTTTCCTTACTCCCAGCTACGGAAAATGGTTCACGATAACTATCTGCAAGCGTGTAAACACCACTATTGATAACTTCATTAACCTGTTCAATAGCTAAACCATAATATTTGTTGTCGGGTGCATCAGGAAACCAAGCATCATGGTTAAGGTACATCTTGGCAAGTAGCATACATGCTCCATAGTAATTTATCTGTCCCTTTTCTGCTACTTTTGTCAGCAAAGGTTTAGATTCTTCCACTTCTCTTACTATAAAATCAAAAGTAAACTGAGGCGTTTCTTGCTCTGGTGAGAATCCATCGGGCACATTTAAAGTAGTAGTAACCGGTATATTACGCCATAAATCGAACAGCACATAGTAGAATAGTGCACGGAATGTACGAAGTTCCGCCACAGCCGTTTCATTTTTATTAATGGTTTCATTGTCCAGAAGTTGGTTACATGAGTTTACACCCTGATAACAGGAATACCACGGACGATACAAGTGGTTAATTGTGGAGTGAAATTCATGCTTATGTAAAGCCACATATTGAGCACCCCATCCACCATAAGTACGATAAGGAGTCATGAGCAAGTCTCCACATTCCTGGCTAATATCCATATAACCCTCCCAACCATCGTACATGTCGCGGAGGCGGTCATAGATAACACCATACTGTGCTTGTATCTCTGTATCAGAGAACTCATAACTGCCATCTCCAGGAAGCTCACTGAAAACTTTTTCATCAAGGTCAGTGCAGCCGCAAAGCACTACAGAACCGGCAAACAAAATGCCTATTACTTTATTTTTGAATATATTGAGTTTCATAATAAAAATGCTTTAATCAGTTAGAATGTAACATTAAGACCCACAGTGAACGAACGAACAGTAGGGTACTTATCACGGTCATCTACACCAGCATACCAAAAGTTATTACTGCCAAGTTCAGGATCTGTTCCTTTATACTTAGTGATAGTAAACACATTATCAATACTACCATAAAGTCTAAGAGTTTTCACATAAGGACTATGCTTAAAATCAAATGTATAACCAAGAGTCATGTTGGTCAATTTGAAATAGTCACCATCTTCAATATAGTAACTGGTTACCGCCTGTACCTGTTGAGCTGAAAGCGAACGAATACCACCAATCTTATCAGCCGCCGACTTTAATTTATTATAAGCATGTGCATTGTTTTCATAAAATACACGCTGCTGATTAATAATCTTGAAGCCGAATTGCCCTGTAGCTTGCAACGCAAGATCAAAGTTCTTATACCTGAAAGTATTATTCCACCCCATGGAAACTTTAGGAATGCCATTACCCATACGCTGATACCACCCATCACGGTCATCACGCATTTCCTGATAAAACTCGGCAACTTGGCCTGTTGCAGGATTTTCAATCAAAAATAAGCCTGTTGCTTCTGAAACGCCCACAGCCTTAAGTGAATAAATCTCACCGAAGCTTTTACCTACCTCAACCTTGTGAGTATATTGTGATACTGGGTCACCTACGCCTCTCAACCATTGAATGTTTTCAGTTTGATACAAATCATTAGACAAGCTTACAAGTTTATTCGTATTATGTTGCAAAGTCAATGCAGAACTCCATTCAAAGTCCTTTGTTCTTACAGGAATAGCACGAACAAGTATTTCAATACCAGAATTACGCATCTTACCAACGTTGGCCATAGTTGAAGTATGTAAATTAGGAGGACTCGGTACTTGATAATCGTAAAGCATATCTGAAGTATTCTTGATATAGTAGTCTACAGTACCGCCCAAACGATCATTCAACACACTCCAATCCAAACCTATGTTGAATTCCTTTGCTTTTTCCCATTTCAAGTCAGGGTTCGGATTGGATACGGCCTTCAAACCTTTCGACCATTTACCATCCCTGTAGTAATTACCCCCACTGAACGTGTAACGAAGAATTGAAAGATAAGGGTCATTCGGAATCACACCGGTTATACCATACCCTGCACGTAATTTAAGGCTGGTGAGCCAGTCACGAGTACTCTCCATAAAAGCCTCGTTGTGTATATTCCATCCCAAAGATACAGAAGGAAATGCCCCCCACTTATGATTAGCACCGAATTTCGAAGAACCTTCATAACGAATAGATGCCAGAATGTTATAACGATCATGGTAGCCATAGCTAACACGAGCGAAAAAGCCAATAAGTTTTGATTCATTTTTTTTACTAGACATAGTAGCTTTCCCATCAGTAAGGTATTCACCGGCACCTATATTGTTATATCCGAAATAGTCGGTGGGAAAATTGGCATTCCACATAGAGGCTTCCTCATACTCACTTTTAGACCAACTATACCCTACCAAACCTTCCAAACGATGTACCTTATTAAAGGTCTTGTTGTACTTGGAAGTCAGTTCTAAATAATCTGTCCGACTCTGAGAGTCTCCCAGTGATGCTTCACCTGTACGGTTAGCAATAACAGTGGTTGTATGGTATTTTGTATTATACGATCCTGACTTACCAATGCTTCGATGTGAAGCAATCATCAAATTAGTCTGCCACCCCTTAATTGGCTCTAGCGTGATATTTCCAGTCATACGCATGCTCTGTGACTTGTTCTCTCCCGTATTCTCATTCTGCAACGACACCGGATTATAATATTGTAACAGTGAACGCTCATTATAAGAGCCGTCTTCATTCCAAATAGGTGATGAAGGGTTACGAATAACTGCTTGTCGGTATATATAAGTCGCATTATTGATATCATACTTGTAGTTGTCAGAAACGACATTCAAATTAACTTTCAACATATCATTGAGCATCCAATGGCTGACATCGAAAGACATACTCAAATCTTCATTACCAGTTTTCTTCATTACGCCCTCCGCCTTACGATAAGAGACGTTTCCATAATAGGAAGTTGATGAAGAACCGCCAGTTATAGTAAAACTATGATTCTGCGTGACAGCTGTGCGACTGACAGCTTTTAGCCAGTCAGTATCATAACCTTCATCATTATACTGTGTTTTACCTGCACGTATATCTTCTGAAGTCATGAAATCGGCTTTCTTCGCCCAATTGGAGAATGATACATAACCAGTATAAGTGGCGGTAGCTTTCTGCTCACGCATGCCCGTCTTAGTAGTAATCAGTATGACACCACCAGCACCACGTGTACCATAAATAGCGGCTGCGGAAGCATCCTTCAATACATCAATAGAAGCAATATTCTCTGGAGGTACGGTAAAGATTACCAGGAACACCATCTATCAGCACAAGAGGAGAAGCGTTACCCGATACGGATACAATACCACGCAAACTTATTTCCGTACCTGCACCGGGATCTCCTGAAGGTTTAGTAATTGTTAATCCCGCAACCTTACCCTTCATTAATTCACCTGCATTATTAAAGTTACCAACCAAGAAGTCTTCAGACTTCACGCTAGCAATAGCACTCGTTACGTCACCTTTGCGCTGTGTACCATAACCGATAACCACTACTTCATCCAGCAGTTCCGAATCCTCTGTCAGTACTACATCCAGATTACGGTTGGCACCTACCGTAATTTCTTGTGGCTGATAACCTATATAAGAAATCACAAGTACCGCATTCGCATTTTTCACTTTTAGTGTAAAACGACCATCCAAATTAGTAATCACTCCGTTTGAAGTTCCTTTTTCAAGTACATTGGCACCAATAACCGTCTCGCCACTCTTGTCCTTCACAACACCAGTGATTGTCACAGCTTGTTGCTGCACAACCTCGATGTCATTTGTCCCCATCTTCTCCGGAAACGCAAATGCCGGACTCACACTGGCACCTGCTGCAAGAAAAAGACAGGTTGTAGCCTTTAAAACAGCTTTGCTGAACAAGGCTCGATTTTCATGTGTCTTCATATTACATCTTCAATTAAAAGGTTAATATTCAATTACAAGTTATTAATTTCTAATTTTAAAAAAAATGGATTAGTTCACTTTCCATTCAATCACCCCACCCGAAACACCTTTCTGCAACTGAGCAGCAATTTTCAATCCTGTCGTTTTTACCGGTTTAAAGTCAAGGCTGTTGTAGCAGTCTTTCTTTACCGTGTATTCATTCAATGCTTCTACTTCTTTCCAAGTTTTACCATCTTTATAGTAGAGTTTCCAGCTTTCCGGCACGCGGAAGTTCCCATCGTAATGATCGAAATCCAGCCAATAAACCTGTACGTTTGAAACGGTATAAGGCTGATCAAATTGGTAAGCCAGCGTTTCCTGTGTTCCGTTTCTCAACCACCAATAGTGGTAAGGCTTAGAAATATCCGACGAACGTTTCGGTTCCCATTGGTCATTCACACCCCATGCCCAGCTTTCTACGGAGGCTGATTCAGGAGCATCTTTTTGGATAGGAGCCTGTATCATCAGAGTCCGTGCCTTGCTGGCAATTGTCGGTTCGGGAATGGGACGAGCATACTCGGCAGCTTCAGGAATCCAAACTGCCATTTGGTCTGCACCACGATTATTCCAGGTTGAATAAGGAATGGCTTTGAAAGGAACCTCTTTCACACTACCATCTTTACCCACTTCTTTCGCATTACCGGTCAGCACTACAACACCGTTCAACAGATTAACGTCATAAGCTGCTTCCATTGGAGTGGTATCAGGAATAAACTTGTTGAAAACAGTGCTGTCAGACTGATCTTTGCCTTCCAGACAGAATATGATAGGCCCACGTTCGATAGCCAGTTTACCACGGTCATCTTCCACATTATCATTGGCTTTAATACGGCGCACATCCATCGGAAGACTGATTTCTACCACATCACCCGCTTTCCAAGTACGTGAAATAGTAGCGTAGCCATCATATTGTTTGGCATTTACTTTCTTACCGTTAACAGAGATGCTGTAAACACCTGCCTTATCAGTAAATGAGTAAAGATCCGTCGGTACGGGAGCATCCTGCGCCCAACCCGGGATACGAAAACGTAAAGCAAATTCCTGCTCTTTCTCAGGAGTAACTAAGATGGAAACCTTTCCTTCCCAAGGATATTCAGTAGTCTGTTCCAAAGCTATATTATTGCTTTCCGTATTAAGATCGGCTTTACTCTGGATATAAAGATTGACATAAATATCATTGCCCTGAGTGGCGTACATATAATAAGGTACGGAAGCCATGAAGCGGGTTACATTACCCGGACAACAAGCACAACCAAACCAATGCTGGCGTTCGTGCTGCCCCATAGATTCAAGCGGATTATCATAGAAGAACTTGTCACCGCTGAGGGAAACACCCGAAATCACACCATTATAAAGTGCACGTTCCAACACATCGGCATATTTGGCGTTTCCCGTAGCCAGAAACATGCGGTGATTCCAATAAACATTGGCGATGGCTGCACAAGTTTCGCAATATGCGGTATGATTGTTCAGTTCATAGTCAGGTCCAAAGCCTTCACCCTGCGGACGGGAACCTATACCTCCGGTAATAAAGAGTTTCTTGCTTGCCATATTCTCCCAAATACGACTCAGTGCGTTAAAGTAAGCTGTGTCCTGGGTCAGGGCAGCCACATCGGCAACACCCGAATAAAGGTATCCGGCACGCACGGCATGACCTACGATTTCGTCTTGCTGCAAAATAGGTTTGTGATCCTGACTGTATTCGCTGAGACGATGACCGTCTGTTCCGCGTCCGGTTTCCTCCACGAAATATTTAGCCATTTTCAGATATTTCTCGTCACCTGTCACTTTATATAATTTAGCAAGCGCCATTTCGGCAATGGGGTGTCCCGAAGGAACATGCTTTTGTCCTTCACCGGGACCAAATACCTGACAAACAAGGTCGGCATTTTTGATAGCTACATCAAGCAGAGAGCGTTTACCTGTCGCGCGATAGTGTGCAACGGCAGCTTCGTACAAGTGACCGCTTTTATAAAGTTCGTGACTGTTGATTTTTTCCCAACGATGCGTTCCCCACCAACCGGAAAGACGGTAGCATTTATTAGTTACGCACGTAGTAAGATAGCCGTCCGGTTCCTGAGCGGCTGCGATAAGGGAAATGACACTATCCAGATAAGCATCCAGTACTTTGTCATACTTCACAGCCAGCGAGTAGGAGGCTCCTTCTATTATCTTATAAGGGTCGGTATCGTCAAAAGAGAAATCACCACGGTGTTCGCCTTTCATTAATCCTCCGGCAATGGCAAAGTTATCGAAGCGCCCGTTCTTCTCACATTCTTTAAATGCGGAAGGTATGGAGACTGTACGATTGGTTTCAATACGCGGAGTCCAGAAGTTATCGTTCAGGTGAACTTGTGTAAAAGGAACTTCTTTAATCGGAGCATCAGGCTGAACGTAGGGTTCGCTGCAAGCACTCATGCCCAGGAGGGCGATGCTACCGAAAAGGAATTGGATTCGTTTCTTCATAATATCATATATGTATTTTTAGTTCGTTACCAAAAGTGTACGGCAAAGGAAAAGGATTTATCTTAAACTGAATGAAACGAAAGTCCATATGAATGCAAAAATAGTCGGGCTACAAAGGCTCTGGAGGACATTTAGATTATTATGTCATTGGTTTGGATTATTCTTTCATAGCTGCAGATATTATACCCGAACCGCACCCGGGATGCACTTGCTCCGTACATTCTTCGCTCAGAAGTACCTCTACACGGAGAAAGTACGGAGAAGATACGGAGCAAGTACGGTACAGGTACGACGCAGGGGTGTTTCTGATGCAGCGCAGAGGCATAGTTTCTCAAGAATAGTTTCTTAATCTAATGGAAATCATCTATCTTTGTCATTCAGAAACATTGCTTAAAGGAGGAACTGATTATGATGTATATGGCACCTGCGAACAGAAAACGTTTACCTTATGGTATGATGAACTTCGAGGATATCCGCCTCGAAAACTATTATTATGTAGACAAGACCGCCTTTATTCCCATGATTGAGCAGGCAGACCGCTTCTTTTTCTTTATCCGTCCCCGCCGCTTCGGCAAGAGCCTGACGCTGAACTTGCTACAACACTACTATGATGTGCGTGCCAAGGACAAGTTTGACACGCTGTTCGGTGACCTCTACATTGGGCAGCATCCTACGCACGACCGCAACAGCTATCTGGTACTGAAGCTCAACTTCTCCGGCATCATCGGTGAACTGAACAATTACCGCCAGGGACTGGATGCGCACTGCCAGACCATGTTCGACTATTTTTGTGATATTTATGCCGACTATCTGCCACAGGGCATCAAGGAAAAGCTGGATGAAAAAGATGGTGCGGTAGAGCAGCTTGAATATCTATATACAGAATGCCAAAAGACGAATCAGAAGATTTACCTCTTCATTGATGAATATGATCATTTTACCAATGCCATCCTTTCGGATGCCGGAAGTTTACACCGTTACACAGACGAGACACATAAGGAAAGTTATCTGCGCGCTTTCTTCAATAAGGTGAAAGCCGGAACCGACTCTTGCATCAAGCGCTGCTTCATCACCGGAGTCAGTCCCGTGACGATGGATGACCTGACCAGTGGTTTCAATATCGGGACAAACTATTCCCTTACGCCGGAATTTAACGCAATGATGGGCTTTACGGAAGAGGAAGTGCGCGAAATGCTGACATACTATTCCACGAACAGCCCATTCCATCACAGCGTGGACGAATTGATAGAGATAATAAAACCGTGGTATGACAATTATTGCTTTGCCGAGGAATGCTATGGTGGAACTACGATGTACAATTCCAACATGGTGCTCTATTTCGTTAAGAACTATATTCAAAATGGCAAAGCTCCGCGAAGTATGTTAGAAGATAACATTCGTATCGACTACGAGAAGCTGCGCATGCTCATCCGCAAGGACAAGGAGTTTGCACACGATGCTTCCATTATCCAAACCTTGGTAAGCCAAGGCTTCATCACTGGGGAATTGAAGAAAGGTTTTCCGGCTGTCAACATAACCAATCCCGACAACTTCGTGAGCCTGCTCTATTATTTTGGGATGCTTACCATCAGCGGCACGCACGAAGGAAAGACGAAGCTCACCATCCCCAACATGGTAGTCCGCGAACAGTTATACACCTATCTGCTGAACACCTACAACGATGCCGACCTCAGTTTTGACAGTTATGAAAAGAGTGAACTGGCAAGTGCCTTGGCCTATCGTGGCGACTGGCAAGCTTACTTCGGTTACATCGCTGATTGCCTGAAACGTTACGCCTCCCAGCGCGACAAGCAGAAGGGCGAATTCTTCGTCCACGGCTTTACCCTTGCCATGACGGCTCAGAACCGCTTCTACCGTCCCATCTCCGAGCAGGACACGCAGGACGGCTATGTAGATATCTTTCTTTGTCCGATGCTGGAGATTTACTCTGACATGAAACACAGTTACATCGTGGAACTGAAATATGCCAAATACAAAGACCCCGAAACCCGGGTGGAGGAACTTCGCCGGGAAGCCATCGAACAGGCCAACCGTTATGCAGAGACAGACACGGTGAAGTGTGCCATCGGCGCCACAGAATTACATAAGATTGTGGTGGTATATAAAGGAATGGAAATGTGGGTGTGCGAAGAGGTGTAGCCTCCGTCCCGGTGCCTATGCAAAAATAGTCCAAAGACTAAAAAGATAATCCAAACATAGTCCAAGAATGCCACAAAAGGGCGATTCTTGGACTATTCTTTTATTACATTATATTATTCAGTCCTTCCGTTCATCCTTTTTTCGTTTACTTTGCACACGAACCAAATGAAGAGCTAATCGATTATGAAAAACTGCACATCTCTCAAATTAGTCGTTATTTCCTTGTTTTTATACCTCGGAAATAATCCACTCGGGGCAGCTCCCGGAAAGAAATATGCGCTCTCCTCTCCCGATGGGAAGTTGAAGGTAGAAGTTACTACCGGAGACAAACTGTCTTATCAGGTGATGCACGAAAACGATACAATTCTCTCTCATTCTAACATAGGATTAGTTCTGGCAGACGGAACTACAATAGGAAACAATTCTCAGGTAACAGGTATTAAAAGGAAAAAGGTCAGAGATAATGTAGAATCTCCTTTCTATCGCTTCAAGGAGTTCATAGCCACATGCAATGAACTTAACTTGAAGCTGAAAGGTGATTTCGGCATTACCTTCCGCGCCTATGATGAAGGAATGGCTTATCGTTTTTACACAACACAAAAGACAGAAGTAACCATCAAAGAGGAAGTGGCAGAATTTAACTTCAATCAGGATTACACAGCCTATCTTCCTTATACAACTAACGATAAGAAGCCAATGGCAATGGCGTTCCAGAATGTCTATGACATCACCCCACTATCGAAAGCACAGTCAAAACCGGCTTTCCTGCCCGTAACTGTGGACTGTGGTAAAGCCAAGCTGACGATATTGGAGTCTGACCTCGAAGCTTATCCGGGTATGTTTGTGGAGAAGGTTGTCCCCTCGTCAACTTACTCCCTGAAAGGAGTATTTGCCCCCTACCCTACCAAGACAGATTTCTACCCCTGGCGCAGACAGGAGTATGTGACAGAGACAACCGATTTCATAGCCCGTAGCAAAGGTGCCCGTCCTTATCCCTGGCGTGTGCTGGCTGTGACGGAAAAAGATACGGATATGCCCGTCAACAATCTGGTTTATGCACTGGCATCCCCCAACCGCATAGGCGACACTTCCTGGATAAAAACCGGGAAAGTGGCCTGGGACTGGTGGAATGATTGGAACCTGAAAGATGTTCCCTTCAAGGCAGGTATCAATATGGATACCTACAAATATTATATAGATTTCGCCAGCCGCAACGGCATCGAGTTTATTGTGCTCGACGAAGGCTGGTACGCCCCCAAAAGCGGTGATATGCTGACTGTCATTCCCGAACTGAACCTCCCGGAACTGGTTGCTTACGGAAAGGAGAAGGGAGTGGAACTCATACTTTGGACAGTATTCAACGTACTCGACAACCAATTGGAAGCTGCTTGCAAAAAGTACTCCGCCATGGGCATCAAAGGTTTTAAAGTCGACTTCCTCGACCGCGACGACCAGACAGCCGTTGAAATGGTATACCGCATTGCCGAAGCCACCGCCAAGCATAAACTGACGCTCGACCTTCACGGCATCTATAAACCGACAGGCATCAATCGTACTTATCCAAACATCATCAACTTCGAAAGTCTGTTTGGCATGGAAGAAGTGAAATGGACGGACATTAAAAATAATATGCCGCTTTATGATGTCACTTTCCCCTACATCCGTATGATGGCAGGTCCGGTAGACTACACCCCGGGAGCTATGCGTAATGCCACAAAAGCAGACTGGCGGGCCGTTTACTATACGCCAATGAGCATGGGAACCCGTTGCCATCAACTGGCTGCCTACATCGTGCACGATTCCCCCCTCACCATGCTGTGCGATGCACCGACAAATTATCTGAATGAACAGGAATGTGTAGATTTCATCACCTCCATTCCTGTAGAAACTGATTCTACTTTTATCGCCACAGGCAAATTAGGAGAATACATTGTGACTGTCCGTAAGAAAGACATCAACTGGTACATCGGCGGAATGACGAACTGGGATGAACGGGATGTGGAAATAGACTTCTCTTTCCTGCCAACAGATGCCCGTTACACCGCCACATTATTCACTGACGGTATCAACGCCAACAAACAGGCGGAAGATTACCGCACAGAAACGCTCACAATAGATAAAAACAGCCGGATGAAATTGCATTTAGCTTCAGGAGGAGGATTTGCAATGAAACTCGAAGCCTGTCCGATACGCGGAACGGTGACGGCAATACCCGAAGGCAAGAATATTCCCTCTTTCTACAAGAAACACATTGAAACGGAAGGTTTATATGTCACTTCATCTGAGCGGGTGAGCGACGAGGCATTGCTGAAAGCCTGTGATATTATCAGTCTGATGCTGGCCAAACGCCCTGACGTGAAAGCACATATGGTGAAGATGGGTTGCCACGTGATGGTAATAGGGAAAGATGAAGCGACTTGCGACTTACCGGAGTTTGCCCATATCTGCAATTCTCCCGACAGCATTGCTTACTGGAACTGGCGTGCCCGAGGTTTCGGAGGTGCACCGGAAGATGAACTCTCCGCCAGTTGCGGAGAGGAAAACCTGCTGGCTTTGCCACAGGATAAGTATACGGGTGAGAATATCCTGATTCATGAATTTGCACACTTGATACATCTGGTAGGGATAGTTAGTATAGAACCTGATTTCAATGACCGGCTGGAGACTTTATGGAGAAACGCAGGCGAAAAAGGATTATGGGCAAATACTTATGCCTTAAGCAATAAAGAGGAATATTTTGCCGAATGTGTGCAGTCTTTCTTTAGCTGTAATCGCTATGCCGAGCCTGCCAATGGAGTGCACAATTCCATGAACCGTCGTGTGAAGCTGAAAGCATACGACCCGGATATGTATAAGTTACTGAAAGAGTACTTTTATGAGATAGAGATACCGATTAATAATGAAATACATAAATGACCAGCGTAGCGCTGGAGCAAAGTTTGCTGCAGCGATGCAAGTAATTTTTCAGATAATAAAGTAATAATATGAATAGAATCATCCTTTTAATCACTTCTCTTTTAATAGGAGTTGTCACTGCCTTTGCACAGACCAATTTCAATGCTCCGGGCGCGGGCAATCCCGTCATCCCCGGATACTTTGCCGACCCTACTATAAAGAAGTTCGGTGACACTTATTATATGTATGCCACAACCGACGGTAGCGGTGCCGGCTTCGGCCCTGCCCAGGTGTGGACGAGCAAAGACTTCGTAAACTGGACCCTGATGCCCATGAACTGGCCCGACAGCCACTGGATATGGGCTCCCGACGTGATGCAGCACACCGATGGCAAGTATTACTATTTCTATTGCCAGCCCTGCATCATCCATTGCGGTGTAGGGGAAACCCCGCGCGGACCGTGGAAGAACATTCTGGGAGAAAACGAAGCAGTCCTCATTCCGGATCGTTTTGTAACAAATGCCATCACACTGGACGGACAGACTTTTGTAGATGACGACGGTTCGGTATACATGTACTGGGGTACCTGGGGGATATACAAAGGCTTTGGCTGCGGTGCCGGAAAACTGGCGCCCGACTTGAAAAGTTTCACCGAAACCCGCCTCATCCCCAATACCGAAGCAACGGATTTCTTCGAAGCTCCCTTTGTCATCAAGCGGAATGGAACTTACTACTTCATGTATTCTTCCGGTTCCTGCCACGACCATACCTACCGTGTGCAATATGCCACTGCGGACCAGCCTTTAGGTCCTTATAAATATGGCGGTTGCATTCTCGAAACCAATACCGACGGCACCATTCACGGCCCCGGACACCACAGTATCTTGCAGGAGGGCGACAACTACTATATCGTCTACCACCGCCACGACAATCCGCACTCCAACCGTGGCTTTCACCGCCAGCTTTGCATCGACCGCATGACATTCAATGCAGACGGGACGATTCAGAAAATCATCCCCACTCATGACGGCGTAGGCGCACTGGCTCCTTCCGTTGTTAAATCAACCAACCTCGCCTTTGGAAAAAGCGTGCGTGCCTCTTCCTCTTATGATGACAATTTCCGTCCCGAATATGCCGTAGATGATAACAACGGAACCTTGTGGCGTCCACGCGGCATGGGACAGGAATGGATTGAAATAGACCTGGGACGTAGCCAACCGATACAAAACATCTGGACACAATTTGAATACGGCACGCAGTTCTATCAATATCTGATTGAAACTTCCACCGATGGAAAACGCTGGAATATCTTTGCCGATAAACGGAACAACCATTTGGCAGGCAGTCCGATGGTGGACTTCGGAAAAGCCAAAGCCCGCTACGTCCGCCTCACCTATACCGGTGGACAAAAGAATGGTTTCGGTGGTGCCATCTGGAACATCAAAGTATTCTCCGGCATCGAAGCCTCCGCCCCGCAGCAATGGCTCGGACTGACTGCCGCCGACTGGAATGGTCGCGAATGGCAAAACAACGAAGGGATGTTGGGAGGAGCTTTCACTCTCAAAGAAGGCGCAGCCCGCACCGGACGTATGGACGGACGTGATGCTTTGATACTTGAACCAGGCACAACATTGGAATTCCGTCATCCGCTGATTTCTCCTTCCAAAGAACATACAATTAGCGCGTTAGTTTATAGATTAGGTAGGTGGCAAAGCTACGAATCGGAGTCCGCCCTCTCATCGGGTGTGATTTCGCTTCAAAGCGAAGCCGAACCTTTAATCATCACTAACTTCCGTTATTATAACTGGAAACAAGAACCTGCCGAACAAGCCTACGATGCCACCACGGATATTGTTCGTCTGCCGGCAGCCGACCAGCAAAAGCGCGGCCTGATAGTGAGCGTTACCGCCGATGACTTTGCAGCCGGGGACACCGTGCACTATTTCTCCAATCATGGAGTAGACGGATACTTTGAAGCTCAAAAAACGCCTTCCATCATCAAAGAGGTGCAAGGAAAGAAGAGCTTCCATTTTGAAGGGCATCAGGTATTCCGTTCCAGTTTCTCACTCCCTGCAACCTTGCTGGACAATGCTCCCTATACATTGGAAGCTTGGATATTGAACGACTCCATCGCAGAAAACGAATGTGTGGCCGATTTCACGACATCGCACGACGAATTGGAAAAGATTATGCTGGTAAACGGTACAGAACCGCGCTGCGGAGTTATCAACCACTACGGTTGGTATGAGGATGCCGGTTATAAGGATATGAAAACGCAGGAAAGCAAATGGCAACACGTCTATATCTGCTTTGACGGCCGGATGGAGCAGGTATATATAAATGGACAACTAATCAGCGAAAAAGATATCCAATTGCTGATAAAACCGTCACAATACGTAACTTTGGGGCAAAATGCAGAACGCAACTGGCCGTTCACGGGCTACCTGCATTCACTGAAACTCTGGGACGAATATATTCCGATGAAAAAATAACACCATAAATAGAATGATAACCATGAAGAAACTTTTAGTAAGCACTCTGATGCTTGCCACTGCAATAGGCGGTCAGGCACAAGTGAAAAATCAGTCGCACGGTTACCCCATTGACCCTGTGCCCTTCACTTCGGTGAAAGTAACCGACTCCTTTTGGGGGCAGCGCCTCAACACAAGCCGCGAAGTAACCATTCCTCTTGCTTTCAGCAAATGCGAGGAAACAGGAAGATATCAGAACTTCGTCAACGCAGCGCATCCCAGCGATACGATAAAAGTCGGCGGACTGGCCTTTGACGATACGGACGTCTATAAAACCATTGAAGGCGCCAGCTACCTGTTGCAGACTTACCCAGACAAGAAACTGGCTAAGTACATCGACAGTGTGCTGGTGATTGTGGCCGCCGCGCAGGAACCCGACGGCTACCTCTACACCAGCCGCACCATGAACCCGAAGCATCCGCACGAATGGGCGGGAAGCAAGCGCTGGGAAAAGGTAGAAGACCTGAGCCATGAGTTCTATAATCTGGGACACATGGTGGAAGGCGCCATCGCCCACTATCAGGCAACCGGGAAGAAAAACTTCCTCAACATCGCCATCAAGTACGCCGATTGCGTATGTCGTGAGATAGGTACAGGCGAAGGGCAGCAAATCCGTGTTCCCGGACATCAGATTGCCGAAATGGCACTTGCCAAACTTTATCTGGTCACCGGAGACAAGAAATACCTCGACCAGGCTAAATTCTTCCTCGACCAGCGTGGTTACACCAGCCGCACGGACGAATACAGTCAGGCACACAAACCCGTTGTCCAGCAGGATGAAGCCGTGGGACACGCCGTTCGCGCCGCTTATATGTACGCAGGAATGGCCGACGTGGCAGCTCTCACCGGAGATACCGCCTACATTCATGCCATCGACCGCATCTGGGACAATATCGTCGGTAAGAAGTATTATATCACCGGCGGTATCGGAGCTACCGCTGCCGGAGAGGCTTTCGGTAAAAACTACGAATTGCCCAATATGTCAGCCTATTGCGAGACTTGCGCAGCTATCGGTAATGTATATGTCAACTACCGTCTGTTCCTGCTCCACGGCGAATCAAAGTATTATGATGTATTGGAACGTACCTTATATAACGGTTTGATTTCGGGCGTATCACTGGACGGCGGCGGTTTCTTCTACCCGAATCCGTTGGAGAGCATGGGACAACATCAACGCCAACCCTGGTTCGGCTGCGCTTGCTGCCCCTCTAATATCTGCCGTTTCATTCCGTCATTGCCGGGATATATCTATGCGGTGAAGGATAAAGATGTCTACGTTAACCTCTTCATGTCCAACACTTCGAACCTGAAAGTAGGCGGTAAGGCTGTTTCTATCGAACAAACAACGAAGTATCCCTGGAACGGAGACATCGCCATCGGTATTAAGAAGAACAATGCCGGGCAGTTCACGATGAAAGTACGTATCCCGGGATGGGTACGGGGTCAGGTAGTTCCGAGCGACCTTTACAGCTACAGCGACGGCAAGCGTCTGAAATATACGGTAGCCGTGAACGGAGAACCCGTACAAAGCGAACTGAAAGACGGCTACTTCTGCATCGACCGCCGTTGGAAGAAGGGTGACAAAGTGGAAATACACTTCGACATGGAACCACGCACCGTGAAAGCCAACAATAAAGTGGAAGCCGACCGTGGACGCATTGCCGTGGAACGCGGCCCGATTGTGTATTGCGCTGAATGGCCGGATAACAACTTTGATATTTTCAGTGTATTCATGAACCGCAACCCGAAGTTTGAAGTAGTGGAGAAGCCCAATTTACTGTATGGCATCAACCAACTGAAGACAGGGGCACAGATTCTTGGATACGATGACCAGGGGCGTCTGACTACCACTGACGTGAATTTGACCCTGATTCCTTATTATGCATGGGCACACCGTGGTTCGGGAGCCATGGGAGTATGGTTGCCGCAGGAATTAAGCGCATCCCGCCCCACCATGCCCGCCACGCTGGCTTCGGAAAGCAAGATTGATGCTTCACACAAAGTAAAATCTATCTCAGCCATCAACGACCGCCTGGTGCCGAAAGATGAGAACGACCGCTCCATGCCTTACTATCACTGGTGGCCGAAACAGGGAAGCACCGAATGGATTTCATACGAATTCCCGGCAGAAGCAACCGTCAGCAGTGCTACCGTATATTGGTTTGACGATGCTCCCTGGGGTGGTTGCCGCGTTCCAAAGAGCTGGAAGATTTATTATAAAGATGCACAAGGCGAATGGCAACCCGTCACCGGTGCCGACAAATACGGAGTTGAAAAAGGTACGGGAAATGTGGTTAACTTTGACCCGGTAAAGACAAAAGCCGTCAAACTGGAAATCAGACAGCCGGATAAATATTCATCAGGCTTATTTGAATGGGAAGTTAAGTAAAGATTAGGTATATGAAAATGGTTAGATTAGGTTTGTCAGTAGCCATGCTCCTTTGCGGGGGCATGGCTATTGCCCAAGGTACGGTAGAGGATTACAACCGTGCCTATTCATTGAGAGAGAAGTTCAGCGCAAACAAGATATTCTACTCCAATGTCACACCGACGTGGATAGAAGGTACACATCAGTTCTGGTATGTGCGCAATACACCGGAAGGACGTATGTATGTATCGGTGAATGCTGACAAGAAAGGGAGAAAAGAGTTGTTCGACCATAGCCGCCTGGCTGACGCACTTACCAAGGCATCCGGCAAAGAAGTGAAATCTTCCGCCATCAATCTGGAGCGACTGCATGTAAACAAAAGTCTGGACACACTTCGCTTTGTTTTCAATAACCAGCGATGGATGTATGCCACCCGGAAAAACCAGTTGGCAAACGAAGGCGCCCTCCCCGCTCCCCAAAAGCAGAAACACTGGATGGAACGGGATGATGAGAAGACTGCCAATCCTATTCCTTCGCCTGACGGCAAGTACACAGCATTCATCAAGAATCAGAATGTATATGTGAAAGAGGTTGCCACAGGAAAAGAAAGACAGTTGAGTATAGACGGCACACTGAGCAATTACTATTCAGCCTATATCCGCTGGTCACCGGACAGCAAGAAAGTGGCTTCCTGCAAGATACGTCCGGTTGAGAAGCGTTATGTATATTATGTGGAGTCTTCTCCAACGGACCAACTGCAACCTAAGCTCCACAAGCAGGAGTATGCCAAACCGGGAGATGAACTCCCATTTAAGGTGCCTTACATCTACGAAGTGGAGACAGGACGCAGTATTATCCCTTCCACTGATTTGTTTGCCCAACAATATGAGATATACGGCCCCGAATGGAACCCGGACAGCCGTGCCGTAACCTTCGAGTACAATCAGCGCGGGCATCAGGTGTACAGGGTATTGGAACTTTCGGCAGAGACCGGCAAGGTACGTCCACTGATAGAGGAAAGCAGTGATAAATACGTAAACTACACCCGCCATTTCCGCCATGACCTGAGGGACAACAAGCATATCATCTGGATGAGCGAACGCGACAACTGGAACCATCTCTACATGTACGACCGCACCACTGCGCAGCCCGTCCACCAAATCACCAAAGGCGAATGGTATGTGCGCGAAGTGCTTCGTGTAGATGAAGAAAACCGGCAGATTTACTTCTCCGCAAATGGTGTACAACCCGGTGAAGACCCTTATCTCATCCGCTATTACCGCATCGGCTTCGACGGGAAAGACTTGGTTTGCCTTACTCCGGAAGAAGGGATGCACCGTGCCTGGTTCTCGGGAGATATGAATTATCTGGTAGACGTTTACTCTATGGTAGACAAAGCTCCTGTAGCCGTGCTGCGCAGCGCCAAGGATGGCAAAGTAGTAATGCCATTGGAAACTGCCGACATCAGCCGCCTGATAGCCGAAGGCTGGAAAGCACCGGAAGTGTTTACCGCCAAAGGGCGTGACGGCAAAACGGATATGTGGGGACTGATTGTCCGTCCCACTAATTTCGACCCGAACAAGAAGTATCCGGTTATCGAATACATTTACCAAGGTCTCGGCGACCAGTATGTACCC
>ERZ791734.876-NODE-876-length-33331-cov-10.512051_pt1 | contig 33331 bp, 28 predicted proteins | sample MGYA00509953_ERZ791734 | MGnify/ENA primary metagenome ERZ791734 (study PRJEB30046, sample SAMN00792038) | human gut metagenome | study: EMG produced TPA metagenomics assembly of the A metagenome-wide association study of gut microbiota in type 2...
CTCGGAGGATGAAATGTTTGGCATGTGACCTCCTGTTTTGTATCAGTATAGCGAACTTTGTCGCATTGTTTTCTTGTGATCGTTCGGACATATAAATAAATTTGCTCAAAAGCAATCCAATGGCATTAAGTCACATGAAACCTACAACCGAAATCAACACGACCATCGACTATCGTAGAATCGGTGCCCACTTAAAGGAAGCTCGCAAAGCGAACTCCCTTTCGCAAGCGCAAGTTGCCGCATTCCTGCACATAAGCGTCTGTGCCTATGGAAACCTTGAGCGCGGATCGCAAAGAATCAACCTGACGCGCCTCATGCAGCTTTGCGAACTGCTGGGTGTTGCTCCCGGAAGCATTTTGGCAGACTGTACGCCAAGGCTTGTATCCTTAAAGGGCGAGGACTCGCAGGAAGAATTTTCCTTGCCTACTGACCTGCTAAAAGCCCTGTCTGCATGTTCGACTGCTGAGAGGAAATTTCTCGTTGATTTCTTGCCTTTGCTTCATCAGCTCACCACAAAGCCCTAATATCCTCCATCAGCTTGCCAGCTGATTCTCCACCTCCATCCCAACAGGGTTCTGGACAAAAAACTGCGCGGCGGTGACTTCCGTCATAGTGACATCGCCGCGCAGCTTCTGCGTCAAATACCCCTTGACATACACCCGCGCACCGGGTTTCAGCGTCTGCGCCGCCCAGTCCGCAAGGCGATTCCACGCATGAACCGTGTAGGTTTCGTGAATCACCTGCTGCTGACGGTTGCGGTGCGAATGCCGCAGCTGGCAGACGACGTGCGAGGTGTCGCCCGTCGTGGGCGTCTTGACAAGACTGAGAATCGTGCCGGAAAGGAAGAGTTCGTTCATGGTTAATACCTCCTGTTAGTAGTGTGTTAGAAAAAAGCGTAGTAGGTAAAGAAGGGGGGAATGAAAGCCAGCCCGTCGGCGGCTTGTGCGAGCGGCACAGGACGCGACGGGCTGGCTTCTGATATTAGCAAATGGATACTTAATTTTGTGAAGTAAAATCATCAACGAGTTGTATTGTATCTGCAAGCAAGTCAAACACCAATACATGTGAGATTTTTTCTTCAGCACACGGGACAAAGTCTTTGAGAACAACATCACTACAGAGAATAACCAAGTATCCATCAGTAGTAAGAAATGCAGGACGTGTATGATCTTTCAACGTTAGATTGCAGATCGATGTTCCAAGCTCTTGTGTTGCAGTATTGATGTTCTCATCAACAAACCTCGAAAAATCTTGTTGCTTAATCGTAGGCAACGCAGATTCTTGTTGTAATATACGCTGTTCGATGTTAAACACGACAGTGCTTTCGCATACTTCAACTTTTCTAACATCGTTGCAATCAGAGACTTTAAAAAACGCAGGAAGGAGAATCTCACACTCGCCAGCTGCTCTTTCACGAATAATCTTGAGCATTATATCAATTTCATCTCGAAACGATTCATAATCCATATCTTGAGTACGCAATGCAGAAAGGACTATTTCTTGTGGTTCCATCGAAAAAATAATAGAATTTTTAACCTGATAGTCCACATCAAGGAAAGGTTTAATATCGCAAGGAAGCTTTCGAGGAACAACGTAGAGTCCCACCGATTGAAATTCATCAAATGGCAAATCGCGCTTATAAACTTCCGGATTTTCGTAAATTGTACAAATTCCAGTAGTATTACTTGCTCGCATAATTGTAAAAAAATCAGAAGATGCCAAGGCATCCCAATTGTTGACTATTTCAATAAATTCATCTGCTGTCAAAAAATTCTCATTCACAACATTTTGTACTATTTCTACATGACTACTTTGCATTTCGGCATTACATTCTGTTGTCTTGCCATATAAGCAAATGTCATTAAAAGTAAACAACAAGAACAATGCGATAAACCGCACACAATATGAAAATTTCATAAATGCCCTCCTTAATTATATCGTAATGAGAAATCTCTATCTCGTCCCTCTAAGCCGTAAGGAATTCGCTGTTGTTGAGCTGTTAAAACAAGATCATAGAAAAAATCTCCAGGTGCTCTCACCGAAGAAAAACTTGCTACTGCCGAAACACCCATCAAATTATCCTGCTCATCAAAAAATGAAAATTTCATTTCGCCAAGAGTATCATTGTAGATAGCCTCAACGATAACATAATTATACTCATCAAACATAAAGGCAGCATCAGTATAGGTGCGACCTAAAATTGCACAGTCTTCTGCATATGCAATCTCTTGAGTTCTTATCACATCTATAATAATGCCCGCACTGTCAATTCCGCTCAGAACAAGTGACGTACCTTCCGCGAAATTAGGTCCAATAGTAAAAATGCGTGTAATCGGCGGCGCTGAATGTTTATATTCCTGAATTTTCAATCCTGAATTTCTGATAATATACTCTCTGCAAAGTTTCCTTGAAAACTTAACTTTAGTATATATTGTCGGTTTCTCAACTTTGTCTGTCATGCTATCAAAAACTTCCATAAAAGGATCATCCAATTCTTCTCGATAGCCCGATGGATCATGAAATTGCATTGGGGAATTTTTGCAATAAGAGTATAAATTCTGATCAATTAGCGCGTCCGCATTAACAAACCGTCCCCACCCCGGATTATAGTACCGACTCCGCAGATAGTACAGCCCCGTCTCCTCATCAAACACATACCCACGATAGCGGAACGGCTGCACAGTCCCCAGCGTCTCCGCCATCGAACCGCTCTTCCCAATCGGCGCACCCCAAGCATCATACACATAGCTAACGACAACATTCCCTGTACCGTCGAGAAGCGCAATCACATCGCCCTGCAAGCTCTTGACATACGCATAGGGAACTCCGTTGTACACCACCACCGCCGGACGGTTCTGCGCATCGTAGAAGAAGTGCAGTTCATCCGTGCCGGAAGTCATATGCACAATATTCTTGCCGTGCAGCGTATACTTCGTCGCCACGCCGTTGACCATTTTCCGCACACGCAAGCCGTCCGCGTTGTACACAAACTCCGCCGTCACGCCCGCCTTCTGCACCTTTTGCAGCTGCCGGCCGTTCTGCCAAGTGTACGTCCACGTCCCGTCGCTCAGCGGATTGCCAATCGCATCGTAGCGAATCGTGCTGCCGTTGACCGCCGTGAGCTTGTCGCGCCAGTTCGCGTCACCGTAGGTATAGGTAACAGTTTCCAGAGGACTCGTCGTGTCCTTGTAAGCAAATCGCTGCTTCTGCAAGATATTGCCGCCAAGGTCATAGCTGTACGTCCAAGTCGTGCCATCACTGCTGGAACGGGTATCGCTGTGGTCGTTGACCTGAATCAGCTGACCAAGTTCGTCGTAGGTGTAGCCAGTCCACTTGCCGTTCAGCGTCGCACTCGCGATGTTCCCGTTGTCGTCGTAGCCGTAGCCGCAATTGCAACCGGGCTGGGTAATCGACGAAACGAGGTTCGTCACGCTGCCCGTGCCGTAGCCGCCCGCCGCGAAATGGTATTCGCTCGTGAACGTCTTGCTGCCCAGCTTGACCGCCGAGAACGTCGTTCGATTCAGCTTGTCAATGGTCGTCGTGCTCTGCCCGATTTCCTTGCCGCTCGCACTGTATGTCAGCGATGTCGGACGATTTTCGTCATCATAGCCGAATTTCGTCCCGAATTCCTGTCGATTTTCACCCACTTTCTCTGCAAATTCGCTCAAGTTGCCGTACACGTTGTCGTAAGCGACCTGACCCGTGTAGACGTGCTTCGCGTCCTCCGACGTTTTCACACACACCGGGCGATTCGCCAAATCGTATTCACTCTGCGTCGTCCGATTCAGCAGATTGTCGCGGACTCGTGCCACCTGCCCCTTCGCGTTGTAGTCGTATTCGTATCGCGGCGCGGTTTCCTCGCCGTACACCACCCCTGTCACGCGGTTGAAATCGTCGTACCGACTGCTGATTTTCGCCCCGTTGCCGTATGTCGTCGCGGTCAGCGTGCCGAAATTCGGCTTCGTCGGATCGTTCTGATACGCACTCTGCGACAAGGTCTGATTCCCAACCTTGACCGCCGTCTGGCGACCCAGCGCGTCCTGCTCGAAGCTGTACACCACGTCGTTCGCGGCGTTCCCGTCCGTATTGTGACGGATTTCGACCAGATTCCCACGCTTTGCGTCATAGGTATATTCGTTATGTACTGTCGGAAGTCCTGCTTCTGCACCCATTTTTGCAGAAGTTTTTACAATTCACCGTAGAGCATCTTCCGCGTCTTGCGGTTGCCGTTTTTGTCATAAACATACTGCGTGCCGAACGCTTCCCGGTACAGGTAGATGCCGGTGAAATCCGCAAAATTCATCTGCCGATTCATCTGCAAGACCACACGGATGTAGGTGCAGTTGTTGGGCGCGACAATGCCCGCGCTCGCGAACTGCCAGTTGCCTTCTTCCGCGTTGAACACCGCAGAGCCGCCCGTCGCCCAGTAGCAGTTTGCGCTGTCCGGATTGCCTGCCGTAAACAAAACGGTAATTCGGCAGTAGATGTAGTTGTCCGGATCGTTCTTCTTCGCGAACGAGCTGCACCAGCCGCCCACCGTGAAGCGGTCGCCGATTTTGCCGTAGTGCCGCAACTGCTGGTAATACGTTACCGTGCGGTCGTAGCGGCCTGCCAGACGAATTTTCTGCGTATTGTCATGTTTCAGGCAGTCCGGTGCATGAAATTCATCCTTCGGCGCGTCCAAAGGCAGCACTTCAACATACGACGCATCGTTTTTGCCAATCGTCCATGCCTTCGGCTTGCCGTCCGTGCCAACCGCAGAGAAATCACTATTTTGAACCATATTGAAATGATTCAGCGTCAGCCCTTCTTCCAGCTGCATCGCATCGAACCAGCAGCTGCCGCCCTTGAAGCCGTCCTGCATGTCGCAGTACGCCATGCAGTAAACCTTAGGTTCTGCATTCTCCGGCAGCGTGAAGGACACCGACACACGCTCATACGGCATGTTGTCCGTCTTTTCCCACACCTTGCCCGGTTCGGAATCCAGCGTGAACGTCTCATTACCCACCGTGTACGCAACGCGCATCACACCGCGCGGGCCACCAGAGCGGACATAGCCCGACAGCGTATACGACTTGCCCGGCGTGAGCGTCACTGCCTGACGAACATACACGCAGTCGCTTGACCAAATCGTCAGCCGATACGAAACGAGACCGAACTGCCGTGTGGACTGGTCGCGCGTAATCGTGCCCGTGCTGCTTTTCTCCCAGACGCTGCTGTTTTCCTCGCACATCGGGTCAAGAAGAAGGTTGCGCACCACCCGCTGCATCCGGGAACGTTCCGTTGCGTGGTTAATCGGCGCATTTGCGTTGTCGTCGGTGCGGTCATAGCGGGTGTACATCGCGTAGCCCAGCTCGTCATCCACGCTGGTTTGGTTGCCGTCATCGTTGAAATGGTAGCGCAGTGTCTTGCCAGAAATTTCATCTTTGACCAGCGCCATATGGTTGCCGTAAGTGTACGAAACGTTCGCCGCGGTCAGAGTTTCATCATTCTTCATGCCCGTCACGGTCGCGTGGGTGATGCAGTGAGGCAGTCCGTCAACGCGATTTTCGCCCGTGTTCGTGTACGCATATTCCACAAAAGCTCCGTCCGCACCATACGCCTTTTTCAGCAAATGATAACCGATTTCTTCATTATATACATATTCGCTCGCGCGGTTATCTTCATGGCGGATTTTCACCAGCGCGCCGTTCTCGTACTTGAAACGGACACAATTTTCCGCATCCTGCCACGGTGTCTGAATCCGGTCGCACCGACCATCCGTGTAATGAAGCGTCGTAACTCGGTTCGCGCCGTCCGTCACAGACGCAATTTTCAACGGAGAGTCTGCCAATGCCGTCACCGTAACTTCATTGCCGACCGCATCCTGAATCTTCTGAATCAGCACCTTCGCGGTTTCCGGCGCATCCTCCGTCGGCGTGTCAGATACCAGCGGGAACGTCATCACGTTGTCGCCCTTGTCGGTAATCGTGATGTTTTCGTCCCCGACTTCCAGCGTCAGAGACAAACCCGACTGGTCGGAATACTTCTTTTGGTCATCTTTATTCTTCTGAAAGAAGTGTTCCGTGCCGTCGCCATCCGTGTACACGAACTCCACTTCGCCATTGTACAGCACCTTGTGCAGCGTCTGATGCAGCGAAGTCCGCCAGCCGTAGCCCATGCCGAACTCGTCCTTGTCGCTGTCGCAAGAATTGTAATAGTGCGTAATCGAGACCGGCAGACGATTGCCATTCATCGCGGTATCCGCATGGGAGAAAATCAGGTTGCCGTTGACGAGGCTGACGCTGCCAGTCCCTGCCAAACCCGCAGACTGATGGTCGTAAGTCAGATATCTCTCCAGACCCGCAAGGCTTGCATACTCCAATACGAAATACGGCTGGTTCGCCGTTTCGCTCGAATGAAGCTGCGAAAAGCTGCTTTCACTTTTGGGCGCGCTCAGCTGAACACCGTGATTGTCGCCCAGATACCACTTGCGCGCAAGGCTGGTGACATCGAATTCTTTCCACGAATACTGTTTTTTCACTACGCGGCAGTAGTCCTGATACACACCGCTGACATCCGGTCGATTCTCGTAGGTGATGGTCTCCGGATCCCAGTCCTTCAGCACTTCCTTGCACATGATGGCGGTATCTGCCGTCGGTGCGTAAACGTTGCGAACGCACAGTTTCGCGGACGTGATGAAGTGATTCGCGCCCAGACGCGGCAAGTCCACGACTTTCAGATAAGTCAGACGGTTGCCGTAGTGTTGCTGATCCACAGACGTTCGTCGTGCGAGAAGTTCTGCGTCGAACCTTCCTTGACGTAGGTATCGAGGATACCTGCGGCGTTTTCTGCGCTATTCGCGCTGTCCGAAAACGTCGCAATCGGGCTGTGCGCCTGCGCCGCCATCTGCTGGCGCTTTTCGGCAGACAGTTCCACCCACTGGTGCGTTGCCGCGTCGTACTCGTGAACCGGCGTGGTCTGCACCACTGCCCGGAAACGATTGTTGCCCAGCGCATACACCTTGCCGCATCGGGTGCGGAGGTGTTTCAGTTCCTGCTGAGCAGAAATGATTTCTTGTTCTTTCATAAGAACTCCTTTTGTTGACAATTTAGTTAGTAGGATTCATTTTCTTTTCTTCGCGGGGGAGCACGCGTCATTTTCATCCCTTCTTTCTTGGTAACGAAAAGAGCGGCACGGTTTCGACGTGTCGCTCTAAAAAAGCTGCTCAGCGTTTTTGCTGAACAGCCCCGTGCCTTCCTTGGCACATTTATATCATACCATATCCTTTCGCCAAAATCAACACAATTTTGTCCAAATTCGTCCAAATTCGTCCACATTTGTCCAAGTTTGTCCAACCTGCGCTCGAAAGCCGGAAAAAATAAAAAATTTTTCGCTGCTTGTCCAATTTCGTTTCTGCCGCGCAGTGTTAGAAGTGAAAGGAGGGTTGATAATTCACGCACCGTTCGCCAAGGCAGCATATGCCGCGAAATGCTGACTGTCATTGCGGGAAGGAGGTTTTGGGAAAATGAGTGGCACAAAGAAAGAACACGTCAAAATCATCTTGCAGACCATCGAAAACGGAACTTTGAGTGAGGTAGAAACCGAGCAGCGACTGCTTGGGCTCGTCCGTCAAGAAGCAGAAAGGAAAGACCGTCCAGCTGATTTAGGGCTAATTCGGGCGTGCTTGGAATTGGGTGATCAGCTGCAAGGTCGCAGTGGTGACGTGGATTCCGAAAGGATTGACAAGCTGAAGCGGCGAATTGCTATCGCTTACGAAGAGAGGAAGAGAAAGAAGGAGAAGCGAAAAGCCATACTCAAATTTGCTTCTTTCGGAGCTGCCGCTGTTCTACTGGTTGCATCTTTCTTTGTTCCGCAGCATTGGTCGTGGATTGAAAGCTGGTCTACGCCAGATGAACAGCAGCGAGTTTTGATTGGGCATGAAGTTACGGTGGACAGGGTGGCCAAAGCCTTAGCTGACCATGCGGCAGTCGAGCAGCAAACATATGCGGTGAATAGTTCAGCGGAAATTGATGAACTGCTTGGTTTCCACAGCGGCGTTCCTCAAACACTGGATGACGAATGGACGCTGAGCCGAGGATATGTTGATTATATGTCAGGATACATCAAGCTATCGCTGATGTATGTCAGCAGCACCGACCCGCAGAAAAGAATTTCTGCGAATATGAATTTGTTCACGAACATTGAACGCGCCGCATTTACCTTCGAGCAGACGAATGATGGACAAATGCAGCGTGTGAACGGGTTGGACATCTATGTCGCGGATAACGAAGGTCAGACGACTGCTTACTGGTATAACAAGAATATGTACATCTGCTTATCTGGCAGCGCCAGTGAAACAGAAATCATCAATGCTATATTATATATGATAGGAGAGTAATAAATGAAAGCATTGCAACGTGGAATAACAACCATTCTGGTATTAGTCCTTCTTCTCAACTGTGCATTCGCTGCGCCAATTGCGACATATGGCGATTCCATATTTATGTCGGCTTCCTGTTTCATTTTTGCCGATAAGCTTGCCAGTTTTGACTTTACGACTTACGATATAAAGGAATGCATCGTCATCGTGAATGTTTGGCTTGAACAGCAGGTCAATGGGCAATGGGTGTATCAAAAGACCCTTCCTGTTCCGGCAAAGGTCGCAACCGATACGGTTTCGTATTGTGTAGAATACGACTATTCCAGCAACATTACCGGGCGTGGGACGTTCCGGCTTGGCTTTACGGCAGATGCAGACGGTTATCGAATCACCCGCTATTCTCCCGGACGCAAATTCTAATCGCTTTCCCCACTGAGTGCTTTTCTTGCCTCAGTGGGATTTTCTTTTGCCAAAGAGCAAAGTCCGCCCATCTTTTTCGAGCCAAACGTGCGTGGGAGAGTAACGAATTTTCTTGCAACTGATATTAGGAAACAGGGCATGAGAAGAGTTGATAATTCGATGCACAGGAAGTCAAGACGATTACTAAAAAAATATTGTTATTTTATCTATTGAAAATCCACAAAGTCATACAGATAATGCCAGAAAATACGGAGCGCAGAAAATTGCTGACACGCTGTGCACGCGAATGTTAGGCAAATCGCCCGTTTGCCAGAACAGCGGTGTTGGCAAAAAAGGCGAAATGTTAGAAAGTTGCCAACATCACCAGCAGCGGGGCAAAAAGCAGATTTCCAATAGAAGGCAAAAAAATTCTTTCCAGCCGATGCTCTTCGCGCGTTTGGCAAGACGCACGCGAGAACGTCAACCAGAAAGATTTATTTATTTGGTAATGAGCCCAGTGGGAGTCGAACCCACGACCGACTGCTTAGGAGGCAGTTACTCTATCCAACTGAGCTATGGGCTCATGTGCCTGAAACCCGGTGATTTCAAGGTTTTCGCACGGTTTCAGTGCGATTCTTATGGCTTTATTTTAGTTCTGCTTTGATAAGAAAAACAATTATGAAATCATATTTGTTTTCCTTATCGTAGCGAGGCGACGATTTCCCTTCCACAGAAGGCTTGGGAAGCGGTTTGTCCGCCACTCGGTAGGTTTTGAAGTCCAGTCCTATCAAGTCAGCGGCGCAAAGGGAAGCGTTGAGCGCTTTCTTAGGAGGCAGTCGCTCTATCCAACTGAGCTATGGGCTCATGCGCCTGAAACCCGGTGATTTCAAGGCTTTCACAAGTTGCCGCCGAAGCACGCAATTTTCAGCAGCAAACCTATTATAGCATAATCGGCGGATTCGCGCAAGGGAAAAGCAACTTGCGCGCGAAAAATCGGGGAACTTTTTGCTGCCGGACGCGCGATGAGGACATCATTCCCCCCTTGATAATACCAAGGCTTTTCGAGTTTCGCGTCCAAAACTCCGCCGTCAGGACTCATCCGCACGCTCCTCCGCCCACCCGTCCATCTCGTCCCACTCCGCGTCATAATACGCTTCCTGCACCCGGTGCGCGTAGTACGTCGCCTGCCACTCAATCCCGCGCGGACTCAGCGAAACGCGGTTCAGGTACTGGTAGTAGTGCCCCAGCTCGTGCGCCAGCATGAAGATGGTTACCCATGTGTAATTTTGCAGCGCCCGAAAGTCGCCGTCGTAGTCGTAGCCCCCGGCGACGTCGATGGTGATGCTGTCGTCCGGGTCATCCGGCACAAAGCAGCGCCCGTAGCACAAATCGCCGTCGTTCGCGCGGATTTTCTTCGTGTTCGGGATGTAAACGTTCACCCGAATCGGAAACGGGTAATTCGCCCGCAGCCAGCGGACAAACGTATGCACTTCGCGGCGCAGGAACGGATGCACCTGCGGATGAATCCGGATGCGCAGCCCGTCGCGCACGACGGTTCGGTGCAGCGCCTCCGCCGAGTAGTTTTGCAGATTCCAGAGCTTGTTCATCTTACTTCATCCACCCGATTTCCGCCGCAAACGGATTCACAAAGTCGAATGTGTCAAGTGTTGCATCCCGCGAAATCGTTTGCAGCACGTCCTCGTCCCAATAGTCCCGGATGACGTACTGCCCGCCGTCGTAATCCGCAAAGAACGAGAACCCGTCCGTCACATCGGTCACGACCCACGCGTCCGTGTCCGTCCATTCCGCCGTGCATCAGCCCGGAATCCAGTAATAATACCAATCGTTATCCAGCTGCACCCGGTGATACCACGAGGGCACCTCCTCCGTGTCCGGTGCGTAGAGTATCCCCTGCGGAATGCCTCCCAGTGCCCGCCATGCCTGCTCAAAGCAAATGCAGCTGCCCACCTCTTCATAGATTTTCTCAACGCCCATCTCCGTCAGTGCGTCCGACGGCGTGTAAAAGGTCGTATAGCGCACCCGATAGGCATAATCGTCCCTGTCCGCCACGAAGGACTGGTAAGCGGGCTGATTTTGCAGATAGGTGTCCGACACCTTGTTCCGCGCATACGCCATCCCGATTCGTGACCAGAGCAGCCACCCGGCGACGGTAACAATCACGATGCCCAGAATGATTGTGAGCGCAATCATCAGCCTTTTCATGCCGATACCAAGCGGTTCGCGCAGGTCATTCAAAAACTTCCGAAAGCGTTTCATGCGTTTTCCTTCTTTCTTCGCGTCGCTTGGGTTGTGAGGAATTTTGTTCGCCTTTGATATATTCGCCGTGGGCGTAGGGAGTTCCTGCTTTTTGGCAATACTGGGCGGAAGAATTTACAATTGCACCAAAAAGCAGCCGCAGTCCTCCAACACAGGAACCGCGGCTGTTTGCATTATAAATAATAGGGAATTTCTCTTACGCAATCGGGATTTTCACCGTGTCGCTGCGCTCGCCGTCGCTGATGGAAACCTCCACCGCGCCGCTTTCGCCTGCTTCCACCACCGCCAGCGCTTCGCCGTAGTAGGTGTCGGTTTCCGGCGTCAGGTAGCTGCCCGGATGGAAGGGGCACGCGCTGCCCGCCGCCAGCAGCTTGCCGCCGCTGACCGTGATGTTCACCATGCCGCGTTCCATCGGCTTCAATTCGCCCGCACGGTCGGTGTAGCGGATGCGAATGTAGCACAGGCGGCCGGGTTTCGTTTTCTTTTCCTCCGGCACGGCGCGCAGAACCGTGTCCGCCCCGGCCGTTTGCAGCTTGCAGCGCCCCAGTACGCGGTCAATCGCGTCATAGGACACGGCTTCAAGCGTGCCGGATTGGTACGGAATGGTGAATTTCGCCAAGCAGTCGTTCTTCAGCTGCTTTTCCGCCACCTTCTTGCCATTCAGCAGCAGCGCGACCTTCGCCGCGCGCGCGTAGACCTCAATGTGCGCCTTCTTGCCCTCGCAGCCAGCCCAGCTCCACGACGGCATGGCGTCCGTCATCTTCCACGCCGACGGCGAATGCTTCTCGCCGGAGAACACGACCGGACGAACCGCGATGTACGGCCCGATTTCCTGCTCCAGCGCGACGCGGGTGTACAGCGCTTCGCCCAGCGGACGGCCGTTCAGGTCGATGCGCCCCGAACCAGCCGTCGTCCAGCCCAGCCCGCTGAACTGCGTCGCGTACGCCTTGTATTCCCACGACCCAACGCCGACTTCACCCAGATAGTCCATCCCCGCCCAGACGAAATCGCCCACCAGACGCGGGTTCTTCTTCGCCTGCTCGCGGAAGCGGTACGCATCGTTGCAGAACGTCTCGCTGCCCAGAATCAGCCGGTTCGGATACTTCTTCAGGTCGTGCTTGTAGCGGTAGATGCCGTAGTTGTAGCCCGCAATGTCCATGTTGGCAAACGCGTCGCGCGTGCGCACGTCACAGCCGTGCAAAGTCGCGCCGCGTTTCATGAACTCGTCGCCCATCAGACCCGCGAGGTCATTGAAGAACTTGCTGCCGACGGCCTTCTTCTTCTGCGGCTGCACCCCGGCGGCGCGCAGCTTCTCCGCCTTTTCGGCTTCCTTCTTCGCCTTCTCGTCGCTGTACACGCCAAAGCCGATGGAGGACAGGAAGTTGAAGAAGATGTTGATGCCGCAGGTGACAGGGCGGGTATTATCCAGCGAATGCAGGTAGTCCGTCAGCTCGCGGGTGAGCTGGATGCCCTTCTTCTGCGCCGTTTCGCTGACCTCGTTGCCCGTGGAGTACAGGATGACGCACGGGTGGTTGTAGTCCTTGTCCACCATGTCGGCGATGTCCTGCTTCCACCACTTGTCAAAGTACGGCACATAGTCGTATTCCGTTTTGTGGATGTACCAGTGGTCGATGTACTCGTCCATCATCAGCATACCGAGGCGGTCGCACGCGTCCAGCAGCGCCTTCGAGCACGGATTGTGCGCGCTGCGGACGGCATTGTAGCCGTTTTCCTTCAGCAGGCGGACGCGGCGCTCCTCGCCCTGCGCATAGCAGCGCGCGCCGAGGATGCCCTGGTCGTGGTGGATGCACGCGCCCTGCACAATGACGCGCTCGCCGTTGAGCAGAATGCCCTTTTTGCCCCACGAAAGCGTGCGGATGCCGAAGGTCTGCAAGTCCTCGTCGCTGCCGAAGCGGACGCGGCAGGTGTAGAGGTTCGGGTGCTCCACGTCCCACAGCTTTGCGTTGGGGATAGTCAGCGTCAGGGTGATTTCCCCCGTCGTGTCCGCGGCGGCGGATGCAGCCTGCTTCTCGCCCGCAAGCACATCCACCGACACGCGCCCCGCGCCGACGGTGCGCACGGTAACCTCCACCGTCGCGGGATTGATGGACACCGTGCGGATGCGAACGCCGTTCAGGGCGATATGCTGCTGCTTGTCCGCCGTCCACAGCACCACCGGGCGATAGATGCCCGCGCCGGAATACCAGCGGCTGTTGGGCTGATCGCTGTTGCGGGCAATCACACGCAGCTCGTTCTCCTCGTCAAAGCGGACGCGGTCGGTCAAATCCACATAGAAATTCGTGTAGCCGTACGGGCGCTCGGCAATCTTCTCGCCGTTCAGGTACACCTCCGCCAGATGGTACACACCCTCAAATTCCAGCATCAGCGTCTTGCTGCGCAGGGACTTATCAGGCGTAAAGCGGCGGATGTACTCGTAGTCGCGCCCCTCGTACCAGCCGCCGTTGATGCCGTTTGCGGACAGCTCCGTGCGGGGTTCCGCCTGCATGGCGTCGTGCGGGAGGGTGACGGGAACGAAGTTTTCCTGGCTGTCCAAATGGCGGAAGAGCCAGCCGGTGTTCCAAGCGGTTGCTTTCATCGGGAAAATCATCCTTCCTAATAAATTGTTTTATACGATTTCCAGATGAAAATGCGCCAAGATGCGCCGCGAATTTTTCATTCTGGCTAACGTGAATGAAACGCAGCGTAGCAGCGCTACGCTAAGTGGAATGAACGGACGCCAGAAGGGAAAAGGCGCAAGCAGATGGCGCAGGCGAATCTGGAAATCGTATTATACTATTTCCAAATGAAAATGCGGTGTCGTGTTCTCATTTGGAAATAGTATTTTCTGCACGAAAACCCCACCCGAAGCAGGGCGCTCCGGGTGGGGCGGAATACAGGCCTATCCCGCATTCCGAAACGATGGGATTATTCCTTGCACGAGAACGCCTTGACCGTCACGGTCACGAAGGAAATCAGGTACAGCGCCACGCCAGCCAGTGAGCAGTACAGCGCCACATCCTCCGTTGCGGGGCGGTTGACGGGGATGAACCACACGTCCGCCGCCAGCTTCACGCGGTCCATCGCGAAGAAGGAGATGCAGCCGATCAGCGCAAAGCCAGTCAGCACAATCACAATGTCCTTCAAAGCGGAGGGCTTCTTCATCTTGTCTGCCGCGAAGAGCAGCACAATGGCGGCGACCGTCAGCACGACGGGCCAGATGTTCATCGCCTTGCCAGCCATAAAGCCGGTCAGCGACGTTAGTAGATAAATCACCAGGGCGGCAAGCGCCGTCACCGTGGCGAAAATGCTCGTCTTTTTCATGCCTTTTTGCCTCCCTTGGAAGTTGCCTTGCTCACAACCCAGAACACGAGGCTCAGCGCCGCCAGCGCACCAAAGGCGTATTCGCAGGCGGTGTACGCCACGCGCCACGGGGTCATGACTTCAACCGTGCTGACAACGGTGGTGGACTTTACGCCGTTGAGCATCGCGGAGTTCGCCAGCGCGTACAGGGCATTGTGGATGTCGTTCTTAATCGCCAGCAGCATCGCACGGTCGCCGGAGAGCGCTTCCGCGTTCCAGTAATCGACGCTCGCGCCGAAGCCGCAGAAGTTGGTCGTGCCCGCCAGCAGGGATTCCTTCGGCGCAGCCTTGAGCGAAACGCCGGTGAAGTCCGTCACGTTGTAGCCGTGGAAGCCCCATTCACCCTGCAGGATGTTGACCATCGTCGCCACGTTTGCGCTCGCTGCCACCGCGCCGTGGCGGTTGTAGGAGGTCATCACGCCGCGCGCACCGGAGGTGTAGGTGTTGTCCTTCGTCGCGTCGCCCTCAAAGGAAGCGGGCTTGCCGTTGCCTTCAAACGCCTGCTGCAGGTTGCGCAGCTCCAGCTCACGCGCCTTCTGTTCGTTCATGAACACGGCGACGCCGGAACGGTTGATTTCCTGATCGTTGAAGCCCATGTGCTTGATGTTGACGAGCGTGCCCTTGCTCTGCGCGCCCTGCACCACCGCGCTGCCGACATAGCCGGACAGAATCGGGTCTTCGGAGTAGTATTCCACGCCGCGGGCGTTGTACGCGTGACGGTGGATGTTCATGCCCGGGCCAATCATAATCGGCAGATCCAGCACGAGGGTAGATTCGCCGAGGATGATTTCGCCGTTTTCAAACGCCAGTTCCTTGTTCCATGCGTAGGCAAGGTTCACAGGAGAAGGCGCAACGCGCGTGCCGGAGGTGTAATCCGCCGCATCCGCGTAGGGCACGCCCTGATAGCCGCCTTCGTTCAGGTAGTGGGAGTCAGAGCCGCCGGGGCCGTCGTCCGCAGCCTTCTGCGGCATGTTGACGGAGGCGATGCCCTGAATGTTATGGAACGCATTGGCGGAGAAATCAAGGAATTCCGCGACCGTAACCTTGTTGACCAGCTCTTCCCAGCGCGGGTCGTCGTAAGGCGCGTTCTTCATGTCGTTGATGGTGAGCGTAGACGTGGTGTCGCCGAAGATGAGGTCGGACACGTCGTCATCGGTCTTGAGGGTATACAGGTCGTTGTTCAGCAGGCGGGAAACCGTCGCGTTCGCGGTCAGACCGGAATAGGTCTTGGGGAACGTGCCGTTCCAGTCGGCGCGGCTCAGGTAGGTCACCGTGCCGGGCTCAAAGGCGTTGTAATCCATGGCGTAATCGCCTTCGGTCAGCTGGTTGGTGATGGCCGTGCCGTTCTTGCTCACGGCGAAGGTGGTCTTGTCCACATCGCCCGTCCACGTCCACTTGTAGGTCTTTGCCGCGTTGCCGTCGGCGGTCATGCCGTCCGCGACAGTCTTGCCCTGCGCCGCAAGCACGTTGTTCAGCGCGTCATGCGCGTCCGTGCCGATGGCGAAGTAGTAGTCGCAGGGGTCGACGATGTAGGTCTTGGCGCCATTGGCGTCGTAGGAGGCGAGATTCGCCAGATCAACCTTCATGGTGATGGTCTGGGATGCGCCGGGCTGCAGCGTAGAAGACTTTTCAAAGTCCATCAGCTGCACAGCTGCCTTTTCCACGCCGTTCTGGCGGTCATAGTCGGTGTAAGGCACGCTTGCGTACACTTCCACGACGCTCTTGCCCGCCACGTCGCCGGTGTTCTTCACAGTCACGGTGACGGTCGCAGTCTTCTTGTCATCCGCAATGGTCACGCTGTCCAGCGTCTGCTCGAAGGTGGTGTAGGACAGACCGTAGCCGAAGGGATAAACGACTTCGTTGGCGTAATTCCATGTGCCGTCCTCGGTGGCGACGGTGCCGTCGGCGTTGGCGTAGGTGCCGGCCTTGGCTTCCGCGCCGCCGTTGCCCAGCACAATATCGGCATAGCGGGTTTCGTAGTAGCGGTAGCCGGCGTAGATGCCTTCCGCCTCAATCAGGTAGGAGTTGACATTCGCGTCCGCCGCGAAGTCCGCCGCGTTCGTCCACGGGATGTTGCCGTAGTTCGCCATAGCGGGCGCGAGGGCGCTGTTCTTCGCCATCACGTCGCCAAGGTGCGCGGAGGGAGAGACGGTGCCGTTGAGCACGTCCGCCACGCCATAGAAGCCGTACGCGCCGGGGAAGCCGATCCAGACGATCGCGTCGATGTCCGGGTCGTCCTTCAGGTTGGCGATTTCCATCGGGTTCGTGGCGTTGACCAGCACGATGACCTTGTCGAAGTTCGCCTTCGCCTCGTTAATCATCGCCATTTCCTCGTCCGACAGGGAGAGGATGTTGCCGGTAACGGTGCTGACGCCTTCCGCCAAACCGTCCTTGCCGGGATAGTAGCCATTGCCGGCTTCGCTGCCGGGGCGGCCGACGACGACGATTGCCGCGTCGCTGTATTCCGCGTAGTCCTTGCGGAAATCAGCGTTCAGGGCGGTCAGCTCGTCCAGCGTCAGTTCGCGCGGGTCATTGTACGCGGTAATCTCGGCATATTCCGGGATGATGCCGCCGCCGAAACGGGGCTTCGTCCACGTCTTATCCGCAAAATACTTCGCATACGCCGCCTGCACGGACGGGTTCAGCTGGAAGCCGCGCTCGGTGAAGCAGTCGAAAATCTGCACGGTCGCGTTGCCGTCGGTAATCGAGCCGCCGGAGGAGCCGTACACGGGCGCGTAGCTGCGCACGCCCAGCATGGTGATTTTCGCATCCTTACTCAGCGGAAGCGCGTTGCCGTCATTCTTGAGCAGGGCAACCGTTTCCTGCGATTCGCGGATGGCAAACTCCTTCAAGCCCTCGAAGGCTTCCTTGGCCGTCTTAAACTTGGAGACGTACGACCACGCCTCGCCGGTTTCGTCAACTTCGGTCTCCGTCAGCTGACTGCGCGTGTTGAAAAACGCATCAACGGATGTACGATACGTCTCCAGAATAGAACCAGCCATCAGCGAGACGGCCAGCAGCAGGGAAAACACAAGCGTCAATCCCCGCCAGACAGAAGAACGTTTGAACATGGATATCCTCCTTTTACGGAAAATGAATGGAGCAGGGGAACACAAAAGCACCCATCCAAGCGAATTAGACAGGCTGCCCCTGTATTCCAAACTCGGCGTAGATCCCCCTTCGATCACCCGCCGCCTATGTAAATAGTAACACAAAAACAAACGTTTTTGCCATGTCCTTTTTTGCTTGTTTCGTGAATGTTGAATCATTGCTTGACGTATGTTGCGAATCAGTTGATTTTTGTGAATTTTGCTCGAAGGATAACGGATTTTCCGCCGCCAAATATTTCGATGCGCCCGTGCAAATCTTCTTGCAGGGTTCATTTTTCTGTGTTATAATTCTATCATATTATATTATCCGGAAAGGAGCGCGCACCCCTCCATGAAAAAATCGCCCAAATCCGCCAAATTCTTCGCTTCCCACTGGTCAGCCTTCCTTCAGCAGCTCAAGAACCTCCACCTCCGCGGGGATCGCTTCGTCATGCTGACCGTTGCGGGTCTAATCAACGCTTTCGGCGTCAGTGTATTCCTTTATCCCGTCAATCTTTATGACTCCGGCATTTCCGGCACAGCGATGCTGCTGGCACAAATCACCCCCGATTGGTGCAGCCTGTCGCTGATTTTGCTGCTGCTCAACGTGCCGCTGTTCCTCTTCGGGCTGAAGCGGCAGGGCGTGCAGTTCACCATTTACGCCGTGTATTCCGTGTTCATTTACTCCCTCGGCGCGTGGCTGATTCAGGGGCCTTTGCCGCTTGACGTCAGCATTTCCTCGCCGCTGGCAGGGACAGACCTGCTGCTCTGTGCGCTCTTCGGCGGATTGATTTCGGGCGTCGGCAGCGGGCTTGCCATCCGCGGCGGCGGCGCGATGGACGGCATGGAGGTCATGGCGGTCATTTTCGCCCGCAAGCTCGGCATGACCGTCGGCACGTTCGTCATGAGCTACAACGTCGTGCTGTACATCCTCGCCGGACTGCTCCGTTCCAGCTGGATTCTCCCCTTGTATTCCATTATCGCCTACGCCGTCGGGCTGAAAGTCGTCGATTTTGTAATCGAGGGCATCGACCGCAGCAAAGCGGCGCTGATTGTCACCCGCAACCCGGACGCCATCTGCCGCGCGCTGGGCGAGGCGTTCGGCACAGGCATGACGTGCATCCCGGCGCAGGGCGGTTTTTCGCACGAGGAAATGACGATTGTGTACTTCGTCGTCAACCGCTTCCAAATCAGCCGGATGAAGGACATTGTGCACGACCTCGATGATCGCGCGTACATCACCATCAGCGAGGTGGCGGACGTGTTCAAGCTCAATCAGGACAAGCTGTCGCAGAAGGTGGACAACCAGCCGCTGCTGCCGAGGCGGAGGAAATGAAGCCGCCCTTATCCCCCGGTTGGGGGATTTTGATGTGCTTGTTCGCGGCTTGCACGTTATTTTGCAACGATATGGATAATGTTGCAGGGGATTTCGCTCCTGCGGGAGCGACCAAAGGGCTTTCCGCTCGCCCTTTGGAAACCTTCGGTGCACATCCTTGTTTATTGCGCTTTATTGGAAGTTTTTTAGTTCGTGTACCTCTCATTCCACTTTCATTCCCCACACGCACGCGGCGCACAAGTCCTCACCGACCTGCGCGCCGCGTTTCTCTATTCTCCTCACTTTTCCCTGAGCCAATAATACTCGAACCTTTCCCCATGGTGTCCCATCACCGGCTTGTCGCTCCGCACGAATCCGCATTCCGTCAGCGTCGCCACACGCGCAACCGCATACGGCGCGGCTTTCGTCATCAGCGTGCGGCAGTTTAGCAGCGCGTACGCATCGGGCAGAAGCGCGTCCATCACTGCCGCCAGCACGTCCGACTTCTCCCACGCGCTGCCGACATCCACGCGCAGGATGCCCATGCCGCTGTACGGGTCGTCCGGCGACTCCTCGCGGCGGCAAAGCTCCACCGTGCCAATGACCTCGCTGCGCAATGCAATCGCCCAGCGCACAAACCAGCCCTGCTCCCACGACGTGCGCCAGAAGTCCATCGCACGGCGCATCTTCTCCGGCGTGTCGTAATAGAAAATGTCACCGTGGCAGTTGTCGCTGTTGAAGAACGGCAGCGCCAGCGGGTCGCCGTAGACGCGCAGAAGCGCCGCTTCATCCTCCGCCGTCACCGGGCGCAGGCGGATTTCGCCCTTCTCCATCGTCGGGATGGATTCGTATACATTCATGCCTTTTTCTCCTTCCGGATGCCCAGCACCAGCCATCGAATCCCCGGAATCCGGCAGATGACCTCCGACAGTCCCAGCGTCGCGCCGAAGCCGATCAGCAGCGTGAGCAGATACGTCAGCGCCGCCGGGAGCGTCGTGCGCTCGATCAGCAGCATCGCCGTCAGCAGCAGTACGGGGTAATGCACGACATACAGCGCATAACTCCGCTGGGTGAAGAAGCGCGACACCGCTGTCTCCTGATGGAGATAATGGCGCGCGTTGCCCAGAATCGCCAGCACCGCCGCCCACAAGTACACATTCGCCCACAGGCTTTGCAGATATGCCGCATCGGTGAAATTCTGCCCGTTCGTCCACGCGCCGTACGCCGCCGCGCCGATGAGCGCAACCGCCAGCGTCCCCCAGCGCATCCGCTCCACGCGCGCCATCACCGATTCGTGCGCGAACACCGCGTAGCCCAGCAGAAACGCCGTCAGGTAAATACCGAGGCGGTAGGTGGTGATGACGGGCATGTTGCCGACCTGCGCCGCACCCCAAATCAGCAGCGCAAAGGCGCAAATCAGCCATGACGGACACTTTTCGCCGAGGCGGAAAAGGCGGTCATTCCGGTCGATTCTGCGAATCAGCACCAAAATCGCGCTGAACAAAAACAGCAGCTGCACGAACCACAGCGGCCCGATGCCCGACAGCACCGAAATCGGGTACAGCAAGGGCTTCGGGATGGTGTCCATCGCGCCGCCCATGCAGATATTCAGGTATCCCGTCACCCAGTGCAGCACGAACAGCCCCAGGGTTGACGGCACAAGCAGCTTCCGCGCCCGATTGCGCAGGAACGCGCGATTCCCCTGCTGGACAAGTGCGAACCGGGCGCACATGCCCGCCACGACGAACAGCAGCACCATGAACCACGGGTACACCGTGCCGGAAATGGTATCCAGAAGCGGCAGGTTTCGCGCATTCGGCACACCGCCCAAGATGCCGACCCCGTTGAAGAGGTAACAGACGTGGTAAACAATGACCAGCAGAACCGTCATCCAGCGAATATGGTCAAGATACGCATAGCGGCGCATGGGGATTTTCCTCCTTTATGATAGCATGAATCCGTATTTTTGTGAAGGCGAACACGCACATTTATTCGTCATTGCTCATTGCTCGTTCTTCTGAAATCTGCTCTTGATGCCCTCGAAGCCGTCCGTCAGCATCCGGCTGATGAGCGCGTCGTCCCAATTCTGCTGTCCGGACGCGCACAGCACCGCAATGCCGTGGACGTACGCCCACATTTCGATGTGCAGGAGCGTCGCGTCCTCGCGGGTGATGTGGAGCTTCGCCATCAGGAAGTCCACCAGCACGGCGATGTTCTCCGCGTCGCCGCTGTGATCCTCCCGGCGGCGGTCGCGCATGTAGAGCAGGTGGAAGAGGTTCGGCTCGTTTCGGGCGAAGCGGATGTACGCCGTGCCGACGGCTTTGTAGGGCGGATCGGCGGAATCGCGGACAAAATCAGCGCTGTAAGCACGGTATTGTGCGTCCGCGGCGGCAATTGTGGCGGCAAGCAGATCGTCCATGCCCGAAAAGGCGCTGAAAATCACCTTGGAGGACGAATGCAGGGTATCGGCAATCGCGCGGGCGGTGACGGCATCGAAGCCGCGCTCGCGGGTAATGGCAAGGGCGGCGGCGACGATTTGCTCGCGGGTAAATCGGCAGGCGGGCGGCATGAGGCATCTCCTTTCGGCAACAAATGTTGCGCAACGTGTGTTGCTATTGTAGCAAACAAAATCCCCTGTGTCAAGGGTAAGTTTGCAATTTATTCATGTTTTTTCAGCAAAGCGTCACATTTCCTTCATGCTGACGTCATGCTGGGCGGGTAGAATCAATACTGTCAGGCGGGAAGCACAGAAAGGAGGCGCTTATGAAGCTGCTGATGGAACCAATGGTTGTCGCGGCCATCCTGATGAAGGAACTGCCGGATAAACAAGTGGGTTCCGCCGAATCCGCGAAGGATGCTTCTGCTGCACCAGAAGTTCCAGCGCGCATCGCGGCGGAATAAGGATTTCAGCGGACGCGGCGCATCGCCCTCTGCGCCCTGCATGACATGGTTTTCACTCCTTTTCTCCTCCTTTTTCCTTTCCCTTTCCTTCCTTGGGGCGTGGAGTCAGCAACCTTCCGCGCCCCGGAGACAGCCCGAATTTCAGCAGATTCGGGCTGTTTTCTGTTGGGGGATTTTTGTGGTCGCTGGCGCGGCGGGGTTCGTTTTATGCGTCTTGATTTTGCATGTCGCAGAGGGTTTCGCGTCTGCGGACGCGACCAAAGGGCATGAAAACAAACGAAGTTTGCGGTCGCCCTTTGGAAACCTTCGGGCTCCCATGTTACTTGATTTTCATTGTTGCTTTTGGGCGCGTCTGCGGACGCGCTTCATTTGCATTCCTCATTCCGCATTTCGCATTGCTAATTTTCCCCTTCTTTCCCCTGTTCCCCTTCACAGAAAAAAGCAAACGTGGTATGATAATCAGACAAACAGGCAAGGGAGGATTGGCGGATGGACGAGACGCGCGGGAAGTTCGTGCTGAAAGCGCCGTATCAGCCAAGCGGAGATCAGCCGCAGGCGATTGAGGCGCTGACAAAGGGCGTCAACGCGGGCATGAAGGGGCAAGTGCTGCTGGGCGTAACTGGGTCGGGCAAAACGTTCACCATGGCAAGCGTGATTGCACAGGTGCAGCGCCCAACGCTGGTGATTGCGCACAACAAAACGCTGGCGGCGCAGCTCTGCTCGGAGTTCCGGGCATTCTTCCCCGACAGCGCGGTGGAATATTTCGTATCCTATTATGATTACTATCAGCCGGAAGCGTATATCGCGTCGTCGGACACCTACATCGAGAAGGACGCCGCCATCAACGAGGAAATCGACCGCCTCCGCCACAGCGCGACGGCAGCGCTTCGGGAGCGGCGGGACGTGATTATCGTCGCGTCGGTCAGCTGCATCTACTCCATGGGCGACCCCAGCGAGTACGAGGGGCAGATGGTGTCCCTTCGGCCGGGCATGGCGATTGGGCGCGACGACCTCATCCGCCAGCTGATTGCCATCCAGTACGACCGCAACGACGTGGAGTTTGAGCGCGGGACGTTCCGCGTGCGCGGCGACGTGCTGGAAATCATCCCCGCGGGCGGCAAGGAGCACGGCCTGCGGATTGAGTTCTTCGGCGACGAAATCGAGTCCATCAGCGAGTTCGAGGTCGTGTCCGGGCACACGCTGGCGTCGCTGGAGCACGCAAGCGTCTATCCCGCGACGCACTACGCGACTGACCAGACGAATCTGCCGGAGAAAATCGCCGTCATCGAGCGCGATTTGAAGGAGCAGGTCGACAAGTTCACAAAGGAGGGCAAACTGCTGGAGGCGGAGCGAATCGCCCAGCGGACGAATTACGACATCGAGATGATGCGCGAAATCGGCTATTGCAGCGGCATTGAGAACTATTCGCGCTACTTCGATGGCAGAAAGCCCGGCGACGCGCCCTATTCCCTGCTGGACTACTTCCCCAAGGGCTTTTTGTGCTTCATCGACGAGAGCCACGTCACCGTGCCGCAGATTCGCGCCATGTACAACGGCGACCGCGCGCGCAAGGAGCAGCTTGTCGAATATGGTTTCCGGCTGCCGTCGGCGTTTGACAATCGTCCGCTGCTGTTCGAGGAATTTGAGCAACGCATCGGGCAGACGATTTTTGTCTCCGCAACGCCCGGCCCGTATGAAATCAGCCACGCATCCCAGATTGTGGAACAGATTATCCGCCCGACTGGGCTGCTTGACCCCAAAATCATCCTCCGCAAGGCGACCGGTCAGGTGGATGACCTCGTGGGCGAAATCCACCAAGTCGTGGCGAAAAAACAGCGCGTGCTGGTGACGACGCTCACCAAGCGGATGGCGGAGAGCCTGACGGAGTACCTGCAAAGCATGGACATCCGCGTCCGCTACCTGCACAGCGACGTGACGACGATGGATCGCATGGCGCTGATTCGCGGGCTGCGGCTCGGCGAATATGACGTGCTGGTGGGCATCAACCTCCTGCGCGAGGGGCTGGACTTGCCCGAAGTATCGCTCGTCGCGATTCTCGACGCGGACAAGGAAGGTTTCCTGCGCTCGGAAACGTCGCTCGTGCAGACCATCGGGCGCGCCGCACGAAATGTCGATGGGCGGGTGATTATGTACGCCGATGTGATGACGGACAGCCTGATGCGCGCCATCAGCGAAACCAACCGCCGCCGCGCAATTCAGGAGGAGTACAACCGCGTGCACGGCATCACGCCGGAGTCGGTGCGCAACGCGGTGCATCAGGTGCTGGAGATTACGAAGAAGGCGGAAGAAAGCGCGCCCGCCGCGATGAGCGAGGACGAGCGGAACGCGCTGATGAAGCAGGTGGAAGACCAGATGCTGTCGGCGGCAAAGGCGCTGGACTTCGAGCAGGCGGCGAAGCTCCGCGACCAGCTGCTGGAACTCAAGGGGGAAAAGCCCCAGGCGGAGCAGATTCAAAAGAAGCGGAGAAGGACACGCGAAAGCACCAGGCACCACTAAGTTTGGAAGCGTAACCAAGCCGGGCGGCCCCAAAAGGGTCAAGGGACAATGTCCCTTGCAGGGTGCAGGGACAGCGTCCCTGCTGGGGTTTGGGGCAACGCCCCAACTGTTCCTCGTCTGACCAACTCAAAAGGAAAATTCAAGCGGGGCAGCCTTGGTCGCAGGCAGCGAAGCGTCCCTGCGCAGTAACTTTGCGCGTCCTCAGACGCGCCCCCAAGTAACTCTTCCCACCCTTTCCGCATTGTCGCGTCAAATGGGCGCGACCGCCCCGTATGCCACCCGTCGTAACCTCTTGTCTATCCCTCAAAATTGCTCATTCCTCATTGCTAATTATCCCGGAGGTGTCCCATGCCCACCAAACGCTTTCTCCCCCTGCTGCTCCTGCCCTTCGTGCTGCTGACGGCAGCGCTGTGCCTCGCCGTTCTCCTTGGCGGGCAGGATTTCGTCCACGCGCTGCTCAACGTGGCGGTGCTGCCGTGATGCGCCCAAATCGCGCTGATTCGGCGCTTTCGCAGTATTTTTGCTCTCTCCTGATCGCCGTGCTGCTGCTCGTTTCGCTGCTGTGCGGGCTGATTTTCTTCGCCACCACGCGCACGTTCGCCGCGTCTGTCCTGTCATCCAGCGAAAAAGAAAGTCAGCACAAAACCGAGTGGAACGCCGCGCAGATTCAGGCGGATTTTGCCCTCTCCGACGCTGCGCTTGCCCCCCTGTCCGGCGCTTGCGCGGCGTATCAGGCGGAACTTGCGGTTTATTGGCACGACTTCTTCCGCACCGATGCGGAGGAACTGCCCGCCGCTCCCGCCCCCCTCGATGAGCGCGAAATGGTCGCCCTTGTCATGGCGGATGAAGGCTTCCAAGCCCGCGTGGATGCGGATTTTCGCCGCGCCACCGCCCGCGACGAGGTCGTTTACCCCCTCTCGCAGTTTGTCCAGCGATATTCCTTCCCCATCCGGCAGAGCCTGATGGAATTGCTCGGCGGACTGGCAGCACAGAAATGCAGCCTCCCACGTCTGCTCCACGCGGTCGAAATCAGCGGTGCGGTCTGTCTGCTGGCGGCGATTCTGCTCCTGCTTTGCTGCCGCCGCGTCCGCATCGGCGCAACGCTCACCGCCACAGGGCTCGCCGCGCTGCTGCTGCTGCTCCCTGCGCTGCTGCTCAACCTGCCGGGGCTGCTCCACCCGCTCTCGTCCATCGCGCAGGCGCAAGTCACCCGCGCATTGCTGCTGCTCGGCGGCGCACAGGCGGTTTTCGCCGCGGTGACGCTGCTGCCGGGCATCCTGCTGCTTCGGAGGGCACACGCATGATGCAGAAGAACACCATCACCGTCACGTCGGATAAAATTACCCTGCCGTTCACATTCGCATTTGCCGCGGATTTCCACAACGGCGATGCGGATGAGGCGCTTTCGCTCATGCGGGGCTGCGACGCGATTCTCATCGGCGGCGACCTTGTCAACCGCCACAGCCGCCACGGATGGCGCAACGCCGCGCGCTTCCTCGACCTCGCGCCGCGCGTCGCCCCCACGTTCTACAACCTCGGCAACCACGAGCGGCTGCTGCCCGACATCGCGGAATACCTTCCTTTGGTGCAGAAAAGCGACGTGACCGTACTGGACGACTGCTTTGTGGACTTCCGCGGCATCACCCTCGGCGGGGTCAGCAGCGCGCGGAAAATGCCGGGAATGCCGCCCGTTCGCGCGCAGATGGACGCAAAAAAGCCGTTCCTGCAATCCATGGCGGCGCGGGACGGGTTCAAGCTGCTGCTCTGCCACCACCCGGAGTACTTCGCGCCGCTGGTGCAGGGGCTGGACATTGACCTGACGCTCGCGGGGCACGCGCACGGCGGGCAGGTGCGGATTGGTTCGCAGGGAATTTACTCGCCGGGTCAGGGGCTTTTCCCGAAATTGACGAGCGGGTTTTATTTTGATGACAAACTGTTCATCAGCCGCGGCATGACGAACTCCGCCTGTGCGCCACGCCTGTGGTGTCCGTGCGAGCTGGTGATGGTGCGGCTGCTGCCCAATCGTGCTATATAATATGAAGCGATTTTTTCCCTGCCTGCTGGAAGAATCCCATTCGCTGAATCGTTGTATGATTATCCACAGTTTCTCCCCAATTCGATTCACGAAGGAGGTTTCCGCATGAAAAAGCTGCTTTGGGTGCTGATTTTGCTGCTGCTCCCGCTGACCGCCTTGGCGGAAGATGCCGAAAGTCGCCGCGACGGCGCGTTCTTCTACCAGATTGCGGATGGCGAAGCGATTCTGACTGGCTGCGACTGGGACGCGATGCAGGCGGATTCACTGTATATGTTCGCTGACCCGCCGGTTTCGCTGGAGATTCCGGCGACGCTGGGCGGCTATCCCGTCACGGCGATTGGCGGCTGGTTGTTCAGCTCGCTGGACGTCTGCCCCGTGGACGCGCCGTTCGAGGTTGTGTTCCCCGAAGGGCTTCGCGCGCTGGATGCCGACACCTTCGTCGAATGCTTCTATGCGGTGAAAGTCACCCTGCCCGCGACGTTGGAAGTAATTCCGGAGGGCTGCTTCAACCAGATTGAGGCCGAAATCGACTTTCCGAACGGCAATCCGCGCTATTCCTGCGAAAACGGCTTCCTGATTGACAATACTACGCAAACGCTGCTGTACACCACGCCGTCGAGCCACGGCAATCCGCTGCCCGCCGTCCGCCGTCTGGGGGACTGTTCGCTGATGAACTGGCTCTGGGACGACGATGACGACCCCGTTCTGCCCGACACGCTGGAAAGCGTTGGCAGCTACATTTTCTATGACTGCGGCGTGACCCGCGTCACCTTCCCTGACGGCATCACCGAACTGTCGCCCTATACCTTCTATTGCACCGATTTGCAGGAAGTTCACCTGCCCGCGTCGCTGCGGGAAATCCCGGATTACTGCTTTTGGAACTGCCAGCTGATCGCGCTGACCATCCCCGACGGCGTGACCCGCATCGGCGCGCACGCGGTGGACTGGTTCACGGGCGAAATCATTGGGGCCGTCACCCTGCCCGCGTCGGTGGAATTTGTGGGCTATCGTGCCTTCCCGGACGAATGCGATGTGACGGCTTTGAACCCGCAGGTTCATTTTGAAACAGCCACGGAGTATGCCGAGCGAATCCCCGAATATGACTGGTATGGCGGCGAAGCGGCGGATGTCCTCTATTCGGATGGCCTGTTTGACTACGAGCTTTCGTCGCGCGGCGCGGTTCTGCTCGGCTGTTCCCGCTTCTTGAACCAGCCAGAAGTCCCCGACGTGCTGGAAATTCCGGCGGAATTGGGCGGAACTCCTGTCGTGGCAATTGCGGCGAATGCGTTGAACACATCTGAATCCTGTGCCGATAGCCTTTTGTTCGGCATTGTGCTGCCAGAGGGCGTTCAGCGTGTGGAAGCAGATGCGTTTCAATGCTGTCACGCAGCAACGCAGATTTCCTTTCCCTCCACGCTAACAATGCTCGCGGAAGGCAGTTTTTTTCACGTCTACGCGGAAATCGACTTTCCGAACGGCAACCCGCGCTATTCCTGCGAAAACGGCTTCCTGATTGACCGCGACACGCAGACGCTGCTGTACGCCGCGCCGTCCAGTCAGGGGCAGCCGATTCCCGCCGTCCGTCGCTTGGGCGATTCCGCGCTGGATAACTGGAAACCTGCGGGTAACGAAATCCGCCTGCCGGACACGCTGGAATCCATCGGTCCTTACGCCTTGGACGGGCAGTACACGGGCGATTTTTCCCCGCTGGCGGCGCTGATTCTCCCCGACGGCGTCCGCGAACTGTCCGATTGCAGCATTTACGGCTGCTGGGAGATTCAGCTGCTGCGCTTCCCGGCAACGCTGACGGAAATTCCCGCCTACTGCGTCGCAAACTGCGGGCTGGGCGCGGTGGAAATCCCGGAGGGCGTGACGCGCATCGGAGAATTTGCCTTCTACTACTATGATTGGGAGCAGACGGAATTGTCCGCCGTCACCCTGCCCGCGTCGGTGGAATTTGTGGGCTTCCGTGCCTTCCCGGACGAATGCGAAATCACCGCGCTAAACCCCGACACGCACTTTGAAACAGAGGAAGAAATCAATCAGCGGAATCCCGATTGGGCGTATCGCATCCCCTAACAATCAAGAAAGGTCGTTTTCCGCATGAACGAACTCGATTCGCTTCTTCGCGCCGCCGGGCGCATGATGCTCGATTACCAGTCCCCGAAGGTGTTCAGCAAGGGGCATCACGCCGATTTCGTCACTGAGGCGGACATCGCGGTGCAGTCCTATCTCGTCGATGCGCTGCAAAAGGCGTATCCGCGCGCGAAATTCTTCGCCGAGGAGGAGGATCGGCACGTCCTCACCGACGCGCTGACCTTCATCATCGACCCCATCGACGGCACGACGAACTACTTCCGCCGCCGCCGCTGCTCGATGATTTCCATCGGCGCGGTGGAAAATAAACTTCCCGTTTTCGGTGGACTGTACGACCCGTACGCGAACGAAATGTACCTCGCGGAGCGCGGCAAGGGCGCGACCTGCAACGGCGAGCGCATCCGCGTGTCGGACACGTCCCTTGACAAGGCGCTGATTGGCTTCGGTTCTGCGCCGTACTACGAGGAGTTGTTTTCGCTGACCGGGCGGACAGTTTCGACCCTGCTGCCGAAAATCGCCGATGTGCGCCGGACGGGCAGCGCCTGCCGGGAACTGTGCGACGTGGCGCGCGGCATCAGCGATGGGCACTTCGAGTGGCGGCTCCAGCCGTGGGACTACTGCGCGGGGACGCTGCTGATTGAGGAAGCTGGCGGGCGCTGCGGCGACATCCGCGGCGGAAGCGTCGTCTACGACCGCCCGATGGCGCACATGGCGGCGAACGCGCGCATTTTCGATAATCTGCGCGAAGTGCTGCAATCAGCGGATTGCGAAAATCCCGATTCTATGGTATAATCAGGGTACCAACCTGAAAAGGAGCGACTGACATGATTCCGACCCCGCACATTACCGCCAAGGAAGGCGATTTTGCCCGCACTGTCCTCATGCCCGGCGACCCGCTGCGCTCGAAGTTCATTGCGGACAACTACCTCGAAAACGCCGTGCTGGTCAACAACACGCGCGGCGTGCAGGGCTACACCGGCACCTACAAGGGCAAGCGCGTGTCCGTGATGGCGTCCGGCATGGGGATGCCCTCCATCGGTATTTACTCCTACGAGTTGTTCAAGTTCTACGGTGTGGAAAATATAATCCGCGTCGGCACGGCGGGGATGCTCAGCCAGCAGCTGAAAGTGCGCGACATTGTGCTGGGCATGAGCGCGTACACAAACAGCAATTTCGGGCAGCAGTACGGTTTCCGTGGGAACGTCGCGCCGTGCTGTTCCTACGCGCTGCTTTCTGCCGCAATGGAAGCGGCCAAGAAGCTCGGCGTGACCCCCGTGCCGGGTGCGCTGTACTCGTCGGATATTTTCTATGACGAATCCCAGCCGTCGCCGGGGCAGGTGCTGCAAGGCTTGGGCGTGCTGGCGGTGGAGATGGAGGCGGCGGCGCTGTACCTGAACGCGGCGCGGCTGGGCAAGAACGCGCTGACCATCTGCACCATTTCCGACAATCCCTTCACGGGCGAGGAGCTGGATGCCGAAGCGCGGCAGAACACCTTCACGCAGATGATGGAGATTGCGCTGGAAATTGCATAAAATCCGCATACGAAAACGACCGGCAGGGCGAAATTGCTCTGCCGGTTTTTTTGATACTGCTGATTTTTACCCGCTGATTACACCGCGCCCTGCGCCATCATCGCGTCGGCCACCTTCAGGAAGCCCGCAATGTTCGCACCCGCGACGTAATCGCCTTCCTTGGCGTACTCGTGCGCCGCCAAATCCACCTTGGCGAAGATGTTCACCATGATATCCTTCAGCTTCGCGTCCACTTCCTCGAACGTCCAGCTCAGGCGCTGGCTGTTCTGGCTCATTTCCAGCGCGGAAACCGCCACGCCGCCCGCGTTGGCAGCCTTCGCCGGGGCAAAGAGCACGCCCGCCTGCTGGAACGCCGCGGTGGCTTCCAGCGTCGAGGGCATGTTCGCGCCTTCGCCGACTGCTTCCACGCCGTTGGCAATCAACGCCTTGGCGGATGCTTCGTTGATTTCGTTCTGCGTTGCGCAGGGCAGGGCAATCTGGCAGGGAATCGTCCAGATGCCGGAGCAGCCCTCGGTGTAGGTCGCGGTCGGAACAGCCTTGACATACTCCTTGATGCGCTTGCGCTCCACTTCCTTCAGCTGCTTGACCACATCCAGCTTAATGCCGTCGGGGTCGTAGATGTAGCCGTTGGAATCGCTCATGGCGACGACCTTCGCGCCCATCTCGGTAATCTTCTGCACCGCGTAGATGGCGACGTTGCCCGAACCGGACACGACGACCGTCTTGCCCGCGATGGTCTTGCCGTTGCGCTCCATCATCGCCTGCGTGAAGTAGCACAGGCCGTAGCCGGTGGCCTCCTTGCGCGCGAGGCTGCCGCCCCACGTCAGACCCTTGCCGGTCAGCACGCCTTCATACAGCCCGGTGATGCGCTTGTACTGGCCGTACAGGTAGCCGATTTCGCGTGCGCCGACGCCAATATCGCCCGCCGGCACGTCGGTGTCCTTGCCGATGTAGCGGTACAGCTCAGTCATGAAGGACTGGCAGAAGCGCTGCACTTCGTTGTCGCTCTTGCCCTTGGGGTCGAAGTCGGAGCCGCCCTTGCCGCCGCCGATGGGGAGACCGGTCAGGCTGTTCTTCAAAATCTGCTCAAAGCCAAGGAACTTCAAAATCGACTGGTTGACGCTGGGATGCAGGCGCAGACCGCCCTTGTACGGGCCAATCGCGCTGTTGAACTGCACACGGTAGCCGCGGTTGACCTGCACCTTGCCCTGATCGTCGATCCACGGCACACGGAAGGTGATGATGCGCTCCGGCTCCACGAAGCGTTCGAGCAGTCCCGCCGCTTCATACTTCTCTTCGTTCCGTTCGATAACGGGCTTAAGGGTCGTCAAAATTTCGGTCGCTGCCTGAATGAATTCCGGCTCGTGGGCATAGCGAACCTTCAAATCGTCAAGAACGCGCTGGCAATAATTCGCCATGATGCAGGACTCCTTTCAAATCATAAACATGCTTGATACTATTTCCGGATGAAAATGAGCCAAGATGCGCCGTGAATTTTTCACGCTGGCTAACGCGAATGAAACGCAGCGTAGCAGCGCTACGCTAAGTGGAATGAGCGGACGCCAGCGGGGAAAAGGCACAAGCAGCTGGTTCAGGTGAATCCGGAAATAGTATTACCATCGGCGCAGAACCCGCCGATGCGGAGTCCCGACGCCCTTGTCGAGAGGCGATTTTTTCGCCCTTCACGTTTTTCATCATACACCATGCGGGCACATATGGCAAGGGCTTTTGCTGCACTAATTATGTTTTTCTGGATGACAGCAGCGGCAATTTTGCATTTTCGCCGTTTTTTTTGCCTCTTGACAGGGAAAAACGGGTGTGTTACCATGTGTTCATGCAAGAAAAACGCGGAGGTGAACATCCGCGAATGAAGGAGGTATCCACTTTTCATGAACACACAGGTTTTGCAAGGGCTGCTCGTGCCCTTTCTCGGCACAACGCTGGGCGCGGCGCTGGTTTTCTTCCTCAAACGCGACTTGCCGGAGAAGGTGCAGAAGGGCTTGAGCGGCTTCGCGGCGGGCGTGATGGTTGCGGCCAGCATATGGAGCCTGCTGATTCCGGCGCTTGAAGGCGCGGCGGACTTGGGCGCATGGTCGTTCCTGCCCGCGACAATCGGGTTCTGGCTGGGGATTCTCTTCCTGCTGCTGCTGGATCGGCTCGTCCCCCACGTCCACCTGGACGGCGAACAGGAGGGGCTGCGCGCGTCGCTCCCCCGGTCGATGATGGTTGCGCTCGCCGTCGCGCTGCATAATCTGCCGGAGGGCATGGCGGTCGGCGTGGTCTACGCGGGCAGTATGCAGCCGGAGCAACTCGGCAGCGTATCCTTCGCCAGCGCGTTTGCCCTTGCCATCGGCATCGCGCTGCAAAACGTGCCCGAAGGCGCGATTGTCGCCATGCCCCTGCGTCAGGCGGGCATGAGCCGCAAGAAGGCGTTCACGCTGGGGATGCTGTCCGGCGCGGTTGAGCCGCTGGGCGCGCTGCTGACCATCGGGCTGGCGGCGGTTTTCGCCCCGATGATGCCCGTGATGCTGTCCTTCGCCGCGGGCGCGATGCTCTACGTCGTCGTCGAGGAGCTTGTGCCGGAAATGGCGCAGGGCACGCACACCAATGTTGGCACGGTGCTGTTCGCCGTCGGATTTTCGCTGATGATGGCGATGGATTACATCCTATAAAGGAGACATGAAAATGAAACGAATTTTGCCGCTTCTGCTGATTTTGCTGCTGATTTTAACGGGCTGTTCCGCCAAGAATGCGGACTCCCCCGCCGCCGACGCGCCGACGGACACGCCCCTGACCGGCACATCCTACGTCCAAATCGACGTGAAGGACTACGGCACGATTGTCGCGGAGCTGTACGCCGACACCGCGCCCATCACCGTCGCGAACTTCCTTTCCCTCGTGGACAGCGGCTTCTACGACGGCTTGACCTTCCACCGCATCATTTCCGGCTTCATGATTCAGGGCGGCGACCCGAACGGCAACGGCACGGGCGGTTCAAGCCAGCGGATCAAGGGCGAATTCAGCGCCAACGGCGTGCAGAACGACCTGAAACACACGCGCGGTGTCCTGTCGATGGCGCGGTCAAGCGCGATGGACAGCGCCAGCAGCCAATTCTTCATCATGCACGCGGATGCGCCGCATTTGGACGGGCAGTACGCCGCGTTCGGCAAGGTCATCAGCGGGATGGAGGTTGTGGACGCAATTTGCGAGCATACGCCGGTGACGGATCGCAACGGGACGGTCGCCAAGGCAAATCAGCCGGTGATTGAACGGATTATCCGAGTAGAAAAGCCGGAGGAATAAGGGAAAAGGAAATGCCCCGACAGCGCAAAAAACTGCCGGGGCATTTGTTGTATGGGAAGCGCAACCAAGCCGGGGCGCAAAAAAAGGGCCAAGGGGCAATGCCCCTTGCAGGGTGCAGGGGCGGCGCCCCTGCTGGGGTTTGGG
>ERZ791734.879-NODE-879-length-33270-cov-9.922324_pt1 | contig 33270 bp, 32 predicted proteins | sample MGYA00509953_ERZ791734 | MGnify/ENA primary metagenome ERZ791734 (study PRJEB30046, sample SAMN00792038) | human gut metagenome | study: EMG produced TPA metagenomics assembly of the A metagenome-wide association study of gut microbiota in type 2...
CAGGAATCTTTTCCTGTGCTCCGTGTGCTGCCCGGTATTTTTTTAGTGTACCCTAAAAAACTAACCTTTCTCTTTCAAAAACTAATTTACTCTATCGTTTTCTAAATGACGTTGCAAATTTAAAGAGTTATTTTAAGGTACTGTTTGATATATATCAAAAAAGGATTATTTCCTGAACAGGCTCCAGAAACCGCCTCTCTTTTGTTGCGGAGTTTTATCGGTATCGCGATACAGCTCCTCATACGTCAACTTCTCCTGAACCATGCGGTAGATGTCTCCCCAGTCGGGCAGGCCGCCCAGGTTGCGGTCGTCAATGAAGAGGTCCGCTTTCACCTTGCGCGAGAAGCCGTGATGGGCGGCATCCTCTTCGGGATAGTCCCGGTTGACGGCATAAAACTCCACGCCCCGTTCCCTGCACCATTCCACGGCCTCGTCCAGCAGCTTTCCTTCACGTACAGTCCACAGTATCAGGCGGTGGCGGTCTTTAATCAGCATCTTCAGCGTATCGGTGGCAAAAGGGATTTCGTTCCCTATTTTAGGGTAGCGGTGCTCTACGATTGTGCCGTCAAAATCAATGGCGATAGTCATGATGCTTATGTATTGCTTTAAAAACGGTAACTTGTTCCTATGGAAGCTCCTAAGACAAACGTATATTCTCCGCTTGTGTAGGTACGTGCCGAAGGAGTAATCTTGCCGTTATAACCTCTCAGATACTCTTCCGCAAAGATGCTCCAGCGGTCGTTCAGCTTGAAGCTCTGTTGCAGACCGCCCTGGATGCCGAAGTAATTCTTGTCTTCCATTTCGTGGTGTGTATAGACGATACCGGCAAAGGCGTTGAGGTCGAATATGCGGTTCTCGCTATAATTGCCTATCATGTTGGTAAGGTTCAGCATGTAGTCGGCGGTGACAGACAGCGGATACACCCCCCCGTGCTGATAAGCATACCGCCCAATCTCGATGCTTCCTCTTACGGCAGACAGCGGCGTGTACTGGCGTCCCACACCCAGGCTTATCTGTTGTCCCAGCATATCGGGAATATCCTTCATCTTCACACCTGCGGTGCGCATGGGGAAGTTGGTTCCCACAGTGGCATACGCAAAGTTATAAGGCTGGAAGAAACCGCGTTTGGCATCGAAGTCGGCCTTTCTTCTACGGTACTGCACACCGAACATCACGCCTACATTCTGCATGTGTCTGTCCTGTGTGATGCCGCTCTTGAACGGTTGCGTATAGAAGCTCTTGCTGTATCGCGCCTCACCCGTGATACCGATTTGGTCTGACAGGAAATATACCAGTTGCATAGACCCGGTAGGACCGTGGAATGGGCGGATCTTTTGTGCATAGTCGCTGCTTCTGTGCGCCAGTGCTCCGAATTCGTAGCCGGCGGAAAGGTTCACTTCCAGTCTCGGGTCTTCCACACTCGGCGAAACCAGCGTATTCAGGTTCACCAGCACTTCCGCTCTGCCGCCTCCATACACTTCCTCGCTCTTGAAGTTGTCCGAATTAAATGTATAGTGGAAACCGCCGAAGCCGCTGATGCGCCATCCCAGCGGCATGAACCATTTACCTATCGCCAGTGAAGCGGCAGGACCCAACGGTTGCAGCGCCGGCAGATTGTTGCGCACGGGCTTTCCGAAATCGCCCTGCGTACCGATAGCCGCTTCTATGAACATATTATCGCCCATATCTTCCGATTTCATCCTGATGGGAAGACCGGTAAAGCGGTAGGTCAGTCCGGTGTACACGCCATATCCCACGTCATACCGTTTGGGGCAGTCCGCACCGTCTATTCCGTCGGTATAGAGATATAGTTTGGGTTCCACATACCAGTCCCAGTTTCTCGACAGATGATAGCGTGCCTGCAAGCCACCGTGCACTCCGCCGGCTATTTTGGCATCCATACCGTCGCGCTTGCTCACATAGCCGCCTATACCCAATACGGTATACAGGCTGATGTGTGCGCCGCTTTTGTACCCGCCGATATAATCGGACAGGTTGAACAGGTGATCCAGTTCGATGCCGCCCTGTTTCAGCTCATCGTTGAAGCCGCCCAGCAGAGACACCCGGTAGGAGTTGAATGAACTTACATCCTTAGTCAGGGCAATACCGCCGTTGAACCATGCCGGCAGTGAAGAACTGCCCCTCAGTTTGTTCACACCGCCCATTACCGACAGAGAGAAATTCTTGCCCGGCTGGCTGTTGTTCACTTCTCTTCCCTGCGGGATATACCGTTTCTGCAATACATAGTCCATTGCATTGAAAGGCCTTTCGGTGCTGTCCTTCTTCAGGCTGTCGTCCTGCGCATGGAGCATTTCCGGCATTGCCGTACATGTGCAGATGCACAGTGCCGGAATCATATATTTCAATTTCATTTTCAATCCTTATTATGGTTATAGGTTAGACATATCCATAGCTGCCTGTATGATATCCTCGTTAAATTCACCGTCGTTTTGTGCGGTAGCCACGAAGCTCTTGTCGCGTTTGAAACATTCGGACAGGGCAATCACCGTATTCATGAACTCTATCTCACCCTCTCTGGCAGACAAGGTAGCTTTGAAATACCAGGTCAGTGCGCTGTCCTGCGGCAGTTTGGCAAGCGAAGCCTTGGCGGCGGCGTTGCCGGCGCGGTTATCCAGCGCCATGTACATCACCACTTCGTTCTGGGGCGATGAAGCCTTGATGGTTTCAAAAGTCTTGTGTGCACGTTCTTTCTCTTCCGGAGTCGTTCCGCCCTGGAAGTAGCCGCCCAAAGCCCATGTATAGGCTTTCAGCAGGTCGAATTTGCTGTCCTCCGGCAGAATCTTCACCAATACGCTGGCGTGCTCGAAGTCTCCCTTCTTGATGTACATGCACAGTTGGTTGGTCACCACTTCCAGCCGGTTCATGATTTCCGTACGGCTTCCGTCGGCATTCATGCGCGAATAGTCGGTGGAGTGGATGCTCAGGTCTATCAGCGGTTCCAGTATGGAAGTATCCACGGTATCCCTCTCCAGGTAAGAAGCCGCCAGGTTGTTGCCGGCAAGTGCCCACGGATGCTTTTGTTCCAGTGATTCCTCGTAAGCACGGCGGTACAGAGCTTCCAGTTCCTTTTCATCGGTTATCAGTTGGAACAGCTTCCAGTACTCATAACGTGTGTAGCTGCCTTTCAGCCCTTTTTCCCTGTATTGTGCCATGACTTCCTTGTCATTCGGTTCGCGGTATATCTCGTAGAGGCAGTTATAGTTCACCACGCGGAGTTCGTCCAGATAAGGCACGATGACGGTGGGATACCAGTCAAGCTGTTTCAGCGCTCTGCCTTGTGCCTCTATGCCTTTGTTCTTTGCCAGAATTTCTTTCACCTTGCCGGCTTCCGTGCTTTTGCCGTCGCGTTCCAGCAGTTTCACCACTTCTTCCCACGAAGCCACTTCGGCATGCGGGTTGCGGTAAACACGCTCCAGAATATATCGTGGCAGTGCAGATGTAATTTCCTGTTCTATCTTTCGTACACGTCTTTCGGCAAGGTTCAGGTTACTGTTGTAATGACCGTCCGGAGAAGCCGTACCTATTACGTGGAACTCCTTCAATACCGTACCCGGAGATTCGGCTATCTCTTTCAGCTTGTTTCTCAGCATGGCAAGGCTTTGCGCATTTTCGGGCGTGTCCGTCAGTTGGTCGGAGTTGATGAGGAAAGACAGTTGTATCTTGTCCGACGTATTTCTTTTCTCTATCTGTGCCCTTTCCTTGTGCTGCAACGGATCCATCTGCTCCGAGAAGAGGTTGTATTGCAGGAACTTCATCGGGCGTTTGGTCTGGCACGTATTGATTTGGTACGTTCTGGAGTTCGACGCGCTGTAATCTTCCAGGTTCACGATGGCAAAGCAACTGTAGTTCCGGTTGGGGTCGGGCACGATGATGGTATCCGTCCAGTCCAGGTTCATGGCCCTTGTAGTCAGCGCCTCCGCTTTGATGTACGGACGCAGCGGGTCGCGGTCCATGTCATAGCCCATTTTGCGTTCCTGCGTCAGGGCATATTCCTTGCCGTCGTATACGGACGGGCGTGCAAAGGTTACCGTATCGTTCGTTTCGCAGTCCAGTACGTACGGCTGTATAATCAGTCGCGAGAAGCGGTTGCCGAAGTAAGGAGGCAGTTTGAAGGTATTGTACGGAATCAGCATGTTTCCGATCATCTTCGGCGCTTTCGGTTCCGGTTTCAGAACCAGCCGCATGGCGGTTACGGTCACACTCTCCAGCATCACTCCCTCGTCGATGCTCACATCTATTTTCATCTGATGTCTCACTTCCTTCAATACCGAGGGCGAGAGTCCCACTTTGAAAATCAGCGCACCGTTGTCCGGAACCAGTATTTCATAATACCCGTTCTCGTCGGTGGTTGTTTTCCCTTCCTGGTCCAGCAGCAATGTTTTTTCCTGGTCGTTGCTGTCCAGTATCTTCTTCATGTCCTCGCCCACGGCTACGGTCTTGGCGGCATACACATCCACCGTCACGTCCGAGAAAGGCACTTTCCGGTTTTCGGCAATGTTATATACGGTACCCGATACCTTCACCATTTTCTGCGCCAGGGCAGTGCCGGTACCGCATCCCGCCACAACCAGAAGCAGGATCCATATTTTCAATCTTTCAGTAATCATTCTCCGTATTATTTAAAAATGTAAGTACACGAAATTCCCAGTCCCATGGGCATCACCTTGTGTCCGGTGGTGTTGTAGTCTCCCGGTGCGGGCAATCCCTTCTCGTAGCGTTTCTCCCTGTACCACATCAGTGATATTCCGGCGCTGAATTCTATGTTGAAGCGTTTGCCCAGCGGCAGTACATATCCGTACACCATTCCCGGGCCTACGGCATCGCCGAAGTGGTGTGTATCCGAGAACGTGGCGTTATACCTCATGCCCTGTATGCCCAGGCCTATGAAGCTCTGCACCATTGCCCGTCCGCTCACCCAGTATCTCACTTGCGCTTCCGCACCTTTGATGCTGCAATCCAGCGGGTTCTGGTCAAGGCTGTAGAAAGCTCCCGCCATAACGCTGGTCCGGTTCGATGTCACCAGTTCCAGCGAGAAGTTCGGAGTCAGGTTTCCCCAAAGCAGTGCGTTTGTTCTTCCGGCAATGAGCTGTGCCTGCGCATTACTTGCCGTGCATGCCAGTACAGCTATCACTATCAGCCTCGCCCATATACTTTTCTTTTTACAATCTTTTGTCATACGAATCTCTTATTTTTGTCTTTGACTGTACTTGTTTCTGATAGAGCTGAAGCGGTACACGAATCCTACGCGTATATCGCTCACTACGGGGTAGGGCAGGAAATGCCTGTCTCTGCTCTTTGTACGTATCAGGTGGTTATCTTCATATTTATATTTGTCATATTCGGCATAGGCTGCTCCCACGCTCAGACCCAGGTCCAGGTCTATTGCGCCCTGTTTGCATTTGTATACGGGTAGCTGCCATCCGCCGGTCAGTCCGGCATGGAACATATCGCCGGCGATGCCTTTGCCCCATGCTCCGGCAAACTTGCTGTATCCGGCATAGAAGCCCCAGTAGTAGGTACGCCAGAATTTGGGAATCTTGGACTGTCCCGTCTTTACGGTAAAGGAAGGTTTGGCATATCTTTTCACTTCCAGTCTGTAATCGTTGATTTTCATCTGTATGCGTTCGTTCATACTGATTTTGGCATTGCCGTTCCATTTGGCGCCTATGCCCACTACCCACCGGTTGTCGGTAGAACTTGAAAGGTCAAATTCCACTTTGGCATTCGGCAACAGCAACAGCCAGTCCATTGCATTGGTTTCAAACGCCCACCGTTCTTTGGGCGAAATCTTTTCGGAGGTTTTCTGTTGGGCGTACGCTCGGACGCTTATCGCGCCCAGCATCGCCAGAAACAGAAACAGTACCTTTGTCCTATTTGTCATCAGTTGTCAATGTTTAGTTCTATATTCTGTATATCAGAAGTTGTAGGTCAGTCCGGCAGTCAGTGCGGCTGCACCTTCCCCTTTTTTTCCGCTGGCGCATCCGTCCAGCTTGTCCCCTACGAGATTACCTTTTATCTCGACATTGATGTCCAGATGTTCCGATACCTTAAAGCGGTTCAGCACACCTACGGTAAGCACTCCTGTGGTGGTATTCAGTCCGGGGGCGTTGGCCACACCGCCGCCCACCAGCGGAATGAGGCTGTATGTACGTTCTTCGTTCACACCGCACCACCAGTTCAGCACGTCCACCATGATGTCGGCATGATACATCATGAAATTCCACGATTCGCTGCTTCCGTTCATGGCTTCGCCCGAAGCGTGCATTCCGCTTATCTGCAATCTGGCGCCTAATACGGGGGTAATCCATTTACCGCCGCTTACGTCACCCGTAATGGAAATGCGGTTTCCGAACTGTGCATGCATGTCATAGTCGCCTACGTATACTCCGGCTCCTACCGAACCGCTTACAAACCATTTCTCATTGGCCGGATAGGCCTCCATTTTGCCTTGTGCGGCAACGGTAGTCCCTGCCGAAGCAAGAACTACCGCTGCCAGTATCCAAGGTCTTAGACTAAAAAAATGTTTCATTATTTCGAAGTAATTGTTATTCTGCCATTTGGGCTTTCAGGTACAGCTTTTTCGCGAACTTCATATCATGTTCCACCATGATTCTTACAAGTTCCGGGAAGCTGGTCTTTGTCGGGTTCCAACCCAGCAGCGTCTTGGCTTTAGTGGGGTCACCCAGCAGTTGTTCCACTTCGCAGGGGCGGAAATATTTCGGATCCACTTCCACCACTGCCTTTCCTGTTTTCACATCGATACCTTTCTCGTTCACGCCTTCGCCTTCCCAGCGCAGTTCTATGCCGGCTTCCTTAAAGGCAAGTGTGGCAAACTCGCGTACGGTGTGCATCTCTCCGGTGGCAATCACGAAGTCTTCCGGCGTATCGTGTTGCAGGATAAGCCACATACATTCCACATAGTCTTTGGCATATCCCCAGTCGCGGCGTGCATCCAGATTACCCAGATACAGCTTGTCCTGGAATCCTTGTGCAATGCGTGCGGCAGCCAATGTAATCTTGCGTGTAACGAAAGTCTCGCCGCGGCGTTCGCTCTCATGGTTAAAGAGGATACCGTTCACGGCATACATGTCATAGCTTTCGCGGTAGTTCTTCGTAATCCAGAAACCATACTGTTTGGCTACGCCATACGGGCTGCGCGGATAGAACGGAGTCGTTTCCTTCTGCGGCACTTCCTGCACCTTACCGAACAGTTCCGAAGTAGATGCCTGATAAATTCTTGTCTTCTTCTCCATGCCCAAAATGCGCACGGCTTCCAGCATACGCAGCGTACCTACCGCGTCGGCTTCCGCCGTGTATTCGGGTACGTCGAACGAAACTTTCACGTGGCTCTGTGCGGCAAGATTATAAATTTCATCCGGCTGCACCTGCTGTATGATGCGGATGAGCGAACTGCTGTCCGTCATATCTCCGTAGTGCAGGTTCACCAGGCGGTCTTTCTTCATGTCGCGTACCCATTCATCCAGGTACAGATGTTCGATACGTCCGGTATTGAACGAAGATGAACGGCGCATGATTCCGTGAACTTCATAACCTTTGTCAATCAGAAATTCAGCCAGGAACGAACCGTCCTGTCCGGTAATACCGGAAATTAATGCTACTTTTTTCATTTTGTGTATTTTATTAATTTGATATTTTCTCTTTTAATAAGTGTCCCAGGAAGATAGTATTGCCTATGATATATCTTTTCCACATTCTCTTGGGTTCCTTTATGAGCCGGTAAAGCCATTCAAGGCTGTGTTCCTGCCACCATAAGGGGGCACGCTGTATATTTCCCGCAAAAAAGTCGAACACAGCGCCGATGGTGCCGATCGGACCTTTTACATCCAGCTCTTTCAGATGTGCGTATGCCCACTTTTCCTGTTTGGGGGCAGTCATTCCCACCCATAGCAAATCGGGCGTTACACGGTTCACCGCTTCTATCATCCGGCGGTTATCCTCTTCGGAGAATTCCGCTTTATAGGGTGGGGAATAGGTCTCTATCCGGATATTAGGATACAACCCGGCGGCTTTGGCCTTTATTTTCTGTAAAGTACCTTCGCTGCTACCTAAGAAGAAGCAAGTACCGCCTTTCGCGTTCAGTTTTTTCATTTCGTACTGAAACAAGTCCCATCCGGCAATGCGCTCTATCTTCTCATGCCGCAGCAGTTTGAATGCCAGTACGATGCTCGCTCCGTCCGGAATCAGCGCATCGCCTTTCAGCAACGCTTCGGCAAAAGCGGCATCTTTCCGTGCGGTATTGTAAGAATGTGCATTGATGGTGTTAATCAGCAGTTTGCCTTCCGGCAACGTGTCAAGTTCACCCGGGTGTCCCAGCAGTGAAATAGTTTTCAGTCTCAACATGTATGATAAGGGATATTTACCGTAGAGTACGCTACGCTACTGCCTGTCACATAAGCGGTTGTTACGGACAGGCAGATAATATAAGGAATGTTTCTCCGGCAAAATTAAGTCAAATGTATTTGATAGCCAAGAAAAAAATGAAAAATGTATAAATTTGTCATCTTTTTTCTGGCTTTTCTTAATCTGTCCGGTGATTGATGCAGATACCTTTCAGGTACCATTCGTACAACCGGTGTATACCTTCGTCTATCTCCACCTTATGATGCCATCCCAGGTTGTGCAGTTTGGTTACATCCGTCAGCTTGCGCAGCGTGCCGTCCGGTTTGCTTGCATCCCATCTCAGTTCGCCCTTGAAGCCGATTTCCGCCATGATTTTTTCCGCCACTTCCCTGATGCTGAGTTCCTTTCCGGTTCCCACGTTAATGTGGCAGTTGCGTATCTCTTTCGAACCTGCCGCATACGTATCCTTGAAGTCTACGTTCAGCAACACATGTACGCTGGCATCCGCCATTTCTTCGCTCCAGAGGAATTCGCGCAGCGGCTTGCCCGTGCCCCACAGCGTAACGGCTTCCGGCGTAATTCCGAATTTTGCCAGCTTTGCCAGTATCTCCTCATCGGTGCAGCTTCCGTTCACACCCTCTACCGGGCGCAGGTCTATATCCTTGCGTACGGCATCCCAGTTGCCTTCGTTCAGGCATTTGGCAAGGTAAATCTTACGTATCATGGCGGGCAGCACATGGCTGTTCTCCAGGTGGAAGTTATCGTTGGGTCCATACAGGTTGGTAGGCATCACCGCTATGTAGTTCGTGCCGTATTGCAGGTTGAAGCTTTCGCACATTTTCAGTCCGGCAATCTTGGCAATGGCATACGGTTCGTTGGTATATTCCAACGGCGATGTCAGCAGCACTTCCTCTTTTATCGGCTGCGGAGCTTCACGCGGATAGATGCAGGTACTGCCCAGGAAGAGCAGCTTCTTCACTCCGTGTCTGAAGCTTTCACCAATCACATTCTGCTGTATCTGTAAGTTCCGGTAGATGAAGTCCGCCCTGTATTGCAGATTGGCCATGATGCCGCCCACGTGGGCGGCAGCCAATACCACGGCATCCGGTTTTTCTTCATCGAAGAATTTCTTTACAGCAACTCCATCCAACAGGTCCAGCTCCTTGTGGGAGCGGCCTGTCAGATTAGTATATCCTCTTTGCAGCAGGTTGTTCCAGATGGCGGAACCCACCAGTCCGTGATGGCCTGCTACAAAAATCTTAGCGTCTTTTTCCAACATAATTTATCAGGTATGATTATTCTTTATCTTTTTCTTTCACTTCGCCGCGGCGTGCCTTTTCGGTGTAGCGCAGTTCTTTTTCAATGGTCATATCCTTGCCCAGACCATACGTATGCAGTCTTTCAGGCTCTATACCCACCTTCACGAGGAACTTCTTCAAGGCTTCGGCACGTTTCAGCGTCACTTTCTTGTTTATGGCTTCTCCGCCCGTATGGTCGGCATAGCCGCAGATGTCAATCTGCACTTCCGGATTCTCTTTCAGTGTTTTGGCAATGGTGAAGAGTTCGCGTGCATACTTGTCCGTATCCAGTTTCCACTTTCCTCGTTCAAAGTATACGGCGGGCAAGTCTTTCGGGAAACCTTTGCATACCACTACTTCCGGAGATTTTTCAAGCACTTTCTGTTCGATGTAGATAGTATCGTGCACCACTTTCGTAACGGTCTTTGTAGCGCGCTTCCACATAGGCAGATAGCCCGGAGCGTACATGATGTTGTCTTTCTTTCCGCTTTTTCCATTGCCTATTTTCCATACCAGACCCACTTGTGCGGTAAACATCGTATTTCTCTTGCAGTTGCAGATGGTTTTGATGCCGTCAAATTTGTTGTTGTTAATCCACATCATGCCGCCTTTCAACTGGGCGTCCAGATGTTTGTTGATGCGGTAACGCAATGCTACATCTCCGCCCAGTCCCAGATTGACTTTGTTGCTCAGCTTATCTGCAAACCGGTTTCCACTGCCTTTTTCTTCCACTTCGGTTGAGAATTTCTGCATGTATATACCCGGAGCTACCAGTAATGCCCATCGGCGATTGCCATCGCTGCGTCGGAACAGGTTAAACATATTCACTTCAAAATTCAGTCCGAAGCTCCACATCCTGATGTCACTGCGCAGCTCTTTGTAGTATTTGGCTCCTTCCGGAAAATCTACATTGTAATAGGTTTCCGCATTCGGCATGAGGATGAAGTCGTCTTCATAATCTCGCGAACCGGCTTTGTTGGCGGCATAGTCCACAGACAGCCGTATGCCGAACAACGGATTGAACTGGTACCCGCCTTGCAGTCCTACCATTCCGCCCCAATAACCGTTACCTTTGGTTACGGAACGGAAGTCTCCTGCAAAAAACGGAACACCGCCGTTAATACCTATGCTCCACCGTGAGTAATCATTGTACAAAGCTTTTTTGCTGGGATAATCCTTCCAGGGATCATCCACTTTTATTGTTTCTTGAGCCGAAGCATTCATGCCGGATAAGAATATAAGGCATGAAGCGGCTGCTATATTCTGTAACAATTTCATAATACTGTACTTTTTAAGTGACTGAATCGGTTATTTTTTTAGCAGTTCGATGCAGACATATGCCGGTTTTCCGTAGAAATATCCATCTTGGTTAGCCTGCAACTGTACGATTACTCTGTATCCCTCAATGGAAGTAATTCCATTTCCCGGATTCAGATGCTGTTTCATGAGTATTCTTCCGTCAGTTGTTATTTCTATATAGCTGTTCATATCACTGGCGGGTTTTCCACTCTCATCATAAATAACTCCGAGAGAATATATTACATTCAATTTTTTGGCTCCGTCATTTTTGGAACTTGCCTTTACATCATCGCCTTTAAGTATTTTTTGTGTCTCTTTGATTTCTACCAACTCGTTTCCTAAGTCTTCTACATCAGCAAGGATGTTACGTTGGTAGGTAATGTCATTAAAGTTGCTTAAGTCCAGACCTGTGGCAACATTTACCTTAGTATTACCTTGAAAGAAATCATAATCCTTGTTACCATCCACTACTTTTCCAGGAGAGAAGCGTACTCCATAATATCCACTCTGGCAACTGTTTCCGTCTGTTGCGTTTTCATTGAATACAACGGCTACCTGACATGCTAAATCTTTGGCCACAGAACTTGGTAATCCTTCCACTTCTGTGGCAGAAGCTGTTACCGTCAATGTTGCTTCATCATATTTCTCTACTTTTTCTACGGTAAACTCCGGACCTGCTTCCGCACTTCGTGTCACGGGAGTCACTTTTCGGCTGTCTATTGAAATAACATCTTTTTGCTCTATCATTTCATCTATTACCGATGCAGGCATCACTTTTACATTAATTTTCAGGGTATACTTGTTGCCATCTTGTATCAGAAGAACGCTTTGGTTGTTGAAATCTGGAATAATATCCATCTTTTTGATGCGATTGGCAAGTTCATCGATCTTGTCCTTCAATTCATCAATCTGACTTTGTAAATCGTTGATATTGTTTTCCAATGTATTGATTTTGCCAGTCAAATCTTTTTCCAGCGTATCAAGCAGTCCCTGGAATTTGTTTTCCAGTTCTGTTAACTTTTTAGCCAGTTCCTCATCGGTAATGCCTTGATTACCGGTTATGTTATCTATCTGGTCTTGCAGCCCTTTTATTTTATCGTTCAAATCATTAATCTTATCTTGCAGTTCGGTCTTGGCGGTTTCCAATGCCTCTTTCAGTTCTTTCAGCTGTGCTTCGCAATCGACATCGCAACCGCCTCCATTGTTTCCGTTCTGTAAATCCTCTATTTGCTTTTCGATAGTGGTAACCCTTTCTTCAAGACTGGTTATCTGCTCCTTAAGTTCGGTGTAACTGTTTTCTCCCGCTTTCAGTTGGTTACGTATGATTTCCAATTGACCGTCATAATCTTTTTGGCAGCTGGTCATTAAAAAACAGCTGCTTCCTGTTAATAGTAGCATGACTATAAACAGAAACATTTTTGAATTTCTTTTCATAACTAATTTTGTTTTAGGGTAAAACGTTTAATATTTTGTTCTTCTTTCAAGCTACATACCAGCAGTGCACCGTTCCGTTCGGCAATGATATAGCCGTCCAGTCCTTCCACTACCACTTGTTTCTCTCCGGCAGTGTGCACAATACAGTTACGGCAGTTGTGCAGGCTGATGTCATTCCCCACACCTGCATTTCCGTATTCGTCCTGAGGCAGCAGGGTTCTTAGCGAACCCCAGCTGCCCAAATCACTCCAGCCGAATTCGGCAGGCAGTGTATAGATGCTTTCCGCTTTCTCCATTACAGCGTAGTCTATGGATATTTTCTCACAGGTGGGGAAGAGTCTTTCTACAGTGTCGGCCTCTTGTGCTGTGTAGAAATCCCGGCTCATTTCGTCCATAATAGCAGCCAGGTCCGGAGTAAACTTGCGTATGGCATCGGTTATGGTATCCACGTTCCACACAAAAATGCCGGCATTCCAAAAGTAGCTGCCGTGGGCAACGTATTCTTTGGCAGTTTCTACATCCGGCTTTTCTTTGAAAGCGCCTACCTTGTATATTTCAGTACCGTTAATCTGTTCTGCAGCCTGTATGTAGCCGTATCCGGTTTCCGGACGGCTGGGTTTAATGCCTATCGTTACAATGGAACAGTTTGTGGCGGTAAAATCGAGTGCACAGCGCATTACCCGTTGAAACTCAACGGTGTTTATTACTAGTGCATCCGACGGAGTTACTACGATATTTGCCTGCGGATGCTGTTTCTTTATCTTCCAGCAGGCATAGGCAATGCAGGGTGCTGTATTGCGGGCAGTCGGCTCTGCCAGGATGTTGCATTCGGGCAAATCGGGTAATTGTTCTTTTACAATATCCGTATATTTCTCGCTGGTTACTACCCAAAAGTTTTCCATTGGGCATAGTGGTGCAAATCGTTCTACGGTAAGTTGTATCAGTGACTTGCCGCATCCCATTACATCAATAAACTGTTTGGGATATTCAGGTGTACTCATCGGCCAGAATCGGCTTCCGATGCCGCCTGCCATGATTACAATATGATTTCCCATCTCTCTTTAATAGTAAATTTTGATAATGTATGTTTATATCAATGAATAGCACAACCTATGGTTATGATTTCAATGTCCGTAATTGCTTTTAAAGAATGCAGGGTATTGGCAGGTATGCTGATGAAGTCTCCACTACCACACGTTATCTGTTCCTTGCCAACTGTCATACTTGCATCTCCTTTTTGAAATAGGAAGAATTCTTCCATGGTAGGGTGTAGGTGCTCTGCTGCTGCTTCTCCGGCTTTTAGCCTGGTTACGGCAATTTGGGTGAGGGGAGTGGATGTCTCCTGACTATTGAGTAATATCCGTTTCTCACCGATACCGTGTGTGGTAGTGATTATTGGTAATTTTTTTATATTTTTTTTATGATAGGCATGATCTTTTTGTTCCATATGTGAATGGCTGGAAGTATGGTAATTATAGTAAGAATACTTGTTACTATGCATAATAAAAAGCTTAACCGTATATTTTCTATTTCTGTATGTGTTAATTTACTGACTATAAAAATTATAGCTCTATACACAGGCTCTTGGAAAGCAAAAATTACCAATGAATTAACACCTAAAAATTCTATGACTCTGTTTTTCTTTATAAGAATAGATAACTGCCAATATAGGAATATTCCGATTAATGCTATAGGAACATACAAGTATGCATTTTTTAAATAAAGTGTTGCTAAATCTGCACCTGTAAAAGGATAGAGTGTTATTTGGAGCATTCCGCAAATAAAAATACTGATAACTATTGGGATTTTGCTGTTATGACTTGTTTTTATCTTGTTTTTTGTAATATGCCCTATTCCATAAAATATTATTCCAATCATTGCTGCTCCTATTCCAAATGGTGCAATATAGGTGTACTTTCTCAAAAGAAATCCTATAATATATATTAGTATTATTGTTATAAATATTTTAGTATTATTTTTTAATTTGGCAATAAAGTAATATAATAATTCTATTGAAAATAGGCAAGGAATAAACCATAGAGCACCATTGAACATCATATATTTTAAATTATAAGTGCCATAGAATAGACCTATTAATTGGCTGGCTGGAGTTACCCCTCCCCTTGTATGTCTCTCTATAAAAAGCCAATACATAAATGTTGTCAGGTAAAAAATACTATATGGTATTATAAGAGTTTTAAATTTTGATTTGATAAAATTTGTTATGCTACTATATTTGTTTTCATTAAAGAGCATACCGGAGATGAAGAAAAAAATAGGAATGTGGAATCCCCAGATATAGGTTCTAGTCCAACCAATATGACTAATATGTCCAAATACAACAAGAAAGATTGCAATTCCTCTTAAAATATCAATAGTAGGATTTCTTTTCATGACTTAATTACAAGTTGTACCCAATAGTGAGTATAATAAGGTGTATAGTTATGTTTTTTTGTAGTAATATTATCTAATGTATCAAGTGAGGCGCAAAATTTTTAAAAAGCATTTTGTTATTTAATATGTTGCTATATAAAGTGATCATTTGTTTAGCTTTATTGTCCCATGAAATTTCTTCTTGTCTTTGGCTGCATTGTTTGGATAATTGTTGTAATACCTCTCTGTGGTGATATAAATAATTAATCTTTTCAGCAAAGTCTTTAGTAGATTGTTGAGGAGTGCTTAGGGGGATTTTCATACCTACTTGTTCATTTACGGAATCCCCTTGTCCACATGTGTCAAAACAGACAACCGGCAGATTATTCCCTATAGCTTCTAATACAACGTGAGGCGTACCTTCTGCTACACTCGTAAAAAAGAATATATCGGATTGTTGCATGATTTCCTGCACTTTGTCATGGCTGATTGCACCATGCCAAATACACTGGTCTGCAACATGTAGAGATTCTGCCACTTTTTTATAGCTTTCATTATTTCCGCTACCGACAATATGTAGTCTGATATTTTTATTATTTATTTGAGCTATTGTCTGGATAGCTAATGATAATTGTTTTCTAAAGTCCAATTTCCCTACCCATAATAAATCTAATTTTTCTTTACCTTTTTTGTCAAGGAGTGTTTTGCTTTGTGGATAACATCCAGTTTCATTCAAAAGAGGTGATTCTATGTTGAAGAACTTCTTGAAACTCTTTTTTGATTCGGAAGAGGCTGAAACTATAACGGCAGCTTTTTGAGCAGCCTGATGTACTCGTTTATCATACTTTAGTTGAACCCCTGTTAAGAAATTCTTTAAGTTTATGAAAAACTTAGCTTTTAAATCAGCTCCTTGCAGGTAAGCTGTGGGAAATTTTTCTTTTGCATCCACCGGTCCCCATACAAATGGCTTTTCTTCTATTTTCCATAAGTATCCGGGTTCGCGAAAACCTATCATGTTTAATTGGTGAACAATGTCTATATGTTGTTTTGCTATAATTTCTTTAGCAATTTCATAGGTCTTCCATTGCCACTCTTTATAATATTTATAAAATCGCCAGTCTCCTTGGTTCCAGCACATTTTTCTTATTTCATCTGATACCGGATTATAATGGAAATGCATATTCTTTCCTTGAGGGAGAGTAGGGAGTACAGCTTCTATTTTTTCTCTGAACTCTCCTTCTGTGATAATGTGCAATTCACAATACTTGGCAAGGTTTACACACCAATTCCAAGCCATGCCAGGCTCACTTCCCATATTTGGGGAACAGGCGTAAGCATTGATTAGGATAGAAATCATTTTTATATTCGTTTGATAGATGAAATCAGAATGGTTAATAGATTGTGATAACAAATAATATTATAATAAATCATATTAAATCAATAGATTTTAGAATCATATTTATTTTTTCATGGAGAAATTCTACGACAATGGAACAGCCTAAACTAATAACTAATATAGTGAAAAACATAATAGTTGGATTATGGGTTAGGAAAGTTACATTTTTGGCATAATAATAGATGAAAAAAGAGTGAATAAGCCATAGATTCATAGAATGTTTTCCTAAAAAAAGAAAGATTTTACCCCCCCCCATTGTTTTACATATATTAACTATTCCTATAACAAACATTGGTACGATGAATAATTCCGTTATGCCAATTATTGGTCCATAAGCACGTATAATTAATGGAAGTGTCATCAATAAGAGGGCTGCTATATGGTTATTAAATAAAAAAGAATATTTTTTATTTAGTTTGTCGAATATGTTGAATTTTGAAAAGAAGCATCCTAACATAAATATGTTTAAGTCAATAAGTATCATTTTTAAATGACGTTGATATATGATACAGTCATCTAAAGGTAACATTTTATTAATACTCCTTGTGATAAATAAGATGATAGTCATAAGTAATAAATACCTTTTCCAACCAAACTTTATTCGACTAATAAAATAGAATAGTATTAACAGTTCAACATAAAGTGAAAAGAACCACCATTCGCCATTATACGAAGATTTTAATCCTGATAGATTATTTACAAACTCTTTTAGGCCAATAGCATAGTAGCCAACCATGAAACCCACAATAATAAAAGGAATAGCTACCCACCAATAGGATATATATAACTTATACAATCTTCGAATAATTTCTTTCCATGTAATACTATTTTTATTAGCTATGCATTGTAATCCATATCCACCTATAAAAAGATATATAGGTACACAGATTTGGAAGGCTTTTGTAATAGGACTACCAAACCAAAAATGAATAGTGTCATGGGGTATCTTTTCAGGGAAACCAAAAAGGTGATAGGCAATCATACAAAGGATAGCAACACCTTTTACTTGAATGGAGCTTTCTTTTGAAAAAATCATTATTAAGGTAGTATTAACAGAATAGATATTTAAAGTGTTGATTTTTTCGTAGATAATCCTCTTATTATTATATGATATGCATTCGTTTAATGATTGAGATTAGAATAGCAATAATAAAACTAATTAAAAGGCTGTAAATCCATATTTCTATACTATTATTTCCTATTTCTGAGGCTAATTGATGGATGTACTAAATATATATATGTGCTTATATTTCTACAGTAATCAAAATAAAGGGATTTGGAGGCAATTTGCCATTTTAGACATAATCCAACAATTGCAAATGCTACTGGTTGATATCCTATGGAAACACCACCAGCATCAATGCAACAATATATAAATCCTATTGCTAATATTACTAATAAATTGTTGGTAGATAATTCTTTCCATTTTTCAGTAGTAGCCATAAAAAGTCCAATTGCAATATAAGCAAAAGCATAACATACACCGAATATATTAAAAAAATGTCCTTGCCATAAATAAACTAAAGGTTCTTGTCACCATACTGGATATTCAACGGAACCATAATGAGAATATAGTCTAAACATACAAGTTAATCCAAATCCAATGATGACAATGATTGATGAATTAATAGATAAGAATAATTTATATATTAACGGAAGAATTAGGAGTAGTCCCCATAAATACCATAAATGATCATTTCCTAAAAAGAAAAAATTGTTTACTACATTAGTCAATGTCTCAGTAATATTTTCATCGGTAAGTATATGGTTGACTTTATTTAAGTTATATAACACAAACCAAAATATATACATTTTTGCTATATGGATATAGTATTTTTTAAATTTACTTTTGAAGTCTCTTTTTTCTTGTTGACTTTTAGATTTAATGTATCTAAATAATAGGTAAGCAGATGTAACATAAAAGAAAGGAACTGCTGAATATATAATTGAAGTACATATACGATTAAATAATTCATTATCAATGCTGTTTGTGATATTACAATGGATTGTAACAACAAACAATGCCATAATAAATTTTATTAAATCAATAGATTTATAAGCTGTAGAAATCATAGGAATGTTTACTTTATTTGAATATCAGTTATATAAATTAAGAGTTTTAATAGAATGGCCTAGATTAAAATTGTAAAAACATGATGATTAAATTGAATTTAAAGTTTATCATATCTTTAGCATAATATTCCCAATAATATATGTAGAAACATGTATAAATTAACAAAGAATGAAAAAATGAATTAAGTATCTTATATAAATTATTTATATATTCTTCATATTGTTAATAGCTATTAAGTGTTTCTTTATTTGTTCTTCTGTTTTAAAGCGATTTCGAATTTTTTTAGCTGGAACTCCGCCCCATATTTCACAGGCAGGGATATCTTTTGTTACAACGGAACCGGCTGCCACAATACTACCTTTACCTATAGTAATTCCACTCATAATGATAGTAGCAGTTCCAATCCAAACATCATCTTCAACGACTGTTATGCCATTATTACCACGTTCACCATTCCAAATTGTCTTGCCAGGGGTGGAAAAAGTGTGGTCTTGTTTACCCACAAAACAAACACGTCCGGCCATTAGAATGTTATTGCCAAAATGCACATTGGATGCAATATTACAGAATTCACCAAACTGAACATTATGGCCAATTTTTACATCCATATTTTGGGCAAAACTGGTTCCTTTCATAATACGGACAAAACCATTGTATTTAATCCAAGGGTATCTGATATGAAATGTATACCATGTACGTAGCTGATTAAAAATATAGCGGAGGGTGAAGTTCAGCTTACTGCTCCCATTAGGCATGTTGTTATAATCTATTTTCATTTCTTGAATACTTTTTGGCAAGCATTAAATATGCGTTGTGCTGCTTTGTCAGGCGTGAAATCACTTTCTATTTCAATAGATTTTTTTCCCATAGATTGTAAATCAGCTTGATGAAACTTCGCTAAAGTTCTGATAATTGAATCCGGTTCCAATGGGTCAAGTTTATATCCATTTACTCCATCTTGTACCAATTCATAATGACCGCCATTGTAAATAGAACAAGCCACGGGCTTGCCACATGCCATGGCTTCAGGAATTACCAAACACCAGTTATCTTCAAGTGTAGGCATAATGAATACATCACATAAAGCATAGTATTTGTAAAGCTCATCATAGTTTATCCCACCTAAAATATGAATAGAGTCCGATGTATATTTTTCTTTTAGTGAATGTTCAAGTACACCTTTGCCTATGACTAACAGATTATCATCCGGATATTGTGAAATATGTTTGTGCCATACAGCTAACAATTCCTTAATTCCTTTACGGTCTACCAATTGTCCTACGAAAAGAAAGGCCAATCCTTGTTTTAATTTTAATTCATCACGTAATGTTTGTTTATCTTTATTTGTAACTTTAGCTACTGCATTTGATAAGCCAAAACTATCGGCACACATACATCCTTTTACTTTAGGAGTGTTTTTAAAATGAAGGCCGTTGTTCAAATATTCTTCTGTTAATGTGCCATTAATTAAAAAATGGTCTACTGGTATGCCTATAACTCTCCGATACATTGAGCGCCAAGTAGGTGAGTTGCGTTCTACATATGCCGTGCGTTCATAGAACATACAAAGTTTCTTGCGGTGAGTTACAGCATAACGGATACCGGCAGGTGCCCAACCTCCAAATCCTTCTGTTATAATTACATCTGCGTTAACGGATTTTATAGCCTTATAAAGTCCCGGCTGTTTTTTTATAACCAATGCACTATTGGCAAAGTCGGAAGTTTCATTTCCCATTGTCATACGCTTCTCGCCGCTCATAATAATGGCATGATCACCTAAAGTGCGTTTTAATTTTTCACGTACTAATTCAGAAGTATTTTCTTTTGAGCAGATAATATAAAAATTTCCTCCACTTAGTTTATTCAAATTTTCATAAACAGGTATACGATAATTACCAAACCAAGGTGAAATCCAAAGTATTTTCATCATTATTATTGTTTTATAAGTAGTAGTTGTTTGTACACATTATTTTACAAATAAGTTCAACTATCTTTATAATCTTTTAAAATGTATTTTTAATATACAGAGTTTCATATCAAAGAAGTTTTTTAATAAAGCAAATGAGTTTATAAAAAACTTTGACTGCAATAAAGTATCGGGGGGTATTTTTTATTTCTGTTTTCCATTAATCATATTTTGTCGTTTATAATCGTTTATAACTTCTTGATAGTATAAAATTTGTTGTTCCATAATTGTTTCCATACTAAACTCATTTTTGATACGTTGCTTTGCATTTTGTGAAATTGATAATTTTTCTTCTTCTGAAAGTTGAAGAATCTGACCTATTTTTACAGCTAAGCCTGAGGCATTATGAGGCTCAATCAAAAAGCCACTCTTATTGTCTTCAATTATCTCACTCATACCACCGGAGTTGCTGCCTAATACGATTGCACCTTGTGACATTGCTTCCAAACAAACCATTGGAAAGTTCTCCCACCATGAAGGAAAACATACGATATCAGCTTGAGTATACATTTGCATCACTTCTTCACGAGGTGTAAATCCTTTCATGTTGAACCATGTCATTTTTTTATATTTGCCCTTTAGAGTTTCTGAGAATGATCCTTGTTTTCCTATCATTGTCAGACGTATTTGCAGCCCTTTATTAGCTAGTATATTTATAGCTTCGCACAAATCGCCAACGCCTTTCCAGTCGCAAATGGTACCTACATACAGTATTTCATACTGGTGATTGTCTTTCAGTGGTGAGCCGTATTTGGGAGTAGGGGACAGTGAATGTTCAATGCGAATCGGATTATAAATGATTTTAATTTTATCTGCATCAATATTTAGCTCTTTTACAGTCCATTCTTTTAATGAAGTACTGCAAGATGTTATGTGTTGGGCTTGTTTTATACATTTAAATTCTTGTAGACCTTGCCACCAGAATTTCCATGTCTGTTTGCCGAATACCATTTTCTTAAATGTGTAGTGATCCATTAACATGGGGGTATGTAGGCGAGTTACTACTGGGATTCCGATATTTTCAAGGTATAATCCTTCCGCTCCATATTCTGCCACTTCTATAATATCCACATTTTTTAAAGTTAAAACAGTGTCACGTAATTTCTTCCTATAGGACTTAAAACGATAAAAAATACGAAATTTGCGTAACAACGTATCTTTTTCAACATTTGGAATAATAAAATCTCCACCGGAAAGACGGATAACATTTACATCGCCATCTTTATATTGTGATTCTTGCTGTGTGTTATCTGAAGCACAAATTACAGTCACTTTTTGCCCTGCGGCGCAAAATCCTTGTGCAACTCCTCTGATATAGGTTGCAATACCACCTCCTCTTTTGGAAGGTAGGTATTCACGACATACAAAACAAATGTGCATGATTAAATAATTTTATAATCACCTAAAATTAACATTATGGGAGGTTTAACTACAATTTCCCATTCATCGGCATAATGCCAAATAATCTTTTCGAATTGTAAATAAAACCATGCAATCATTATAAATGATAATCCCTTAAGAAATGAATCTCTTTTTCTTATTTTTTCAAAAATAAAGGGATAGACAAATGGCATAAATGCAAAAAGCATCATAAAATAGCGATATTGAGCTAGAGGTTGGCGGTACATACCTGTAATGGCAACAAGTAGAAATAATACTATGTTCAAAATAAAAGCATTTTTTTTACTTAAATTCCGACGTCCTATCCATAATTTACGTAAGGCAATAAATGCCATTGGAACTGCAACAACATATACTTGAGACCATACTAAACCAAATTCTGTATCATTATTTGTTTCAGATAGAGCTAAACGCCTAGCACCGTAAGATAGAGCGGAGCTACTTTCCGCTTCGAGCATAGTACCGGCTATACTGGGACCAAGAAGAATAAAAATAAAGCCTAATCCTATAAGTAAAACCAGTCGCTTTTTTGTCAATATTTCTCGGAATGGTTTATATACTAAAAAAGGTATGAACAAAAAAGTGGATGCATGTGTAAAACAAGCGATAAGTGTTACAATCCATAATTTTTTTGTCATTTTTCCGATATCAGCATAGCTTCCTAATACATACATCATGATGCTTTGGGCTAAAAACTGCTTTTGAATTTGCAGTGTGTAGTTAAAAAATAGATAGAAAAATGAAAGAATCAGTACACCACAAACTATTGGAATATGAGGCTTTATTATATTTTTTGCAAATTTGTAAAAGCCAATAAATGTAAGAAAATACATAGTAAAGGTGAGATATAACGCAAACAATGGATAATATCCAAAAGTTAAATAATATCCAAAATAGTTATAAATACCATTCATAAATTCACCTGAAATATTTGTATGTTGGTATCCTTTTAATAAATCTGCTCCATAGATGTAAATTAATGATTTCCAAAAACCTATTTGAGGCACATTCATGTATGCTGCATAGTATTGATACTGGTCTCCAGTTACATATTTTGTTGAGTTAATACTTCCAAAATACAAGGCAAGACAGGCAAACAATATATAGTAATTTGTTTGGGTTGATTTTTGTTTGTTTATATTGGAACCTATCAAGTATAATAAGGATATAAATGGAGGAAAAAATAAAAATAATACTCCTGCTGATATTATTTGTTGCCAGTTAAGAAACCTGTTTTCATTAAAGGATTTTCTTAAATATTTAGTATATTCTCCACTCATTGGCTCTCACTCTCAAATAAATGTTATTGATATAGCATAAATAGAAATTCTCTTTTTATTTTTTTGAATATTATTCTAAATTTGTCCTTTACAGAAGACTTTTTAATTAATCTTTCTATAAAAAAATCAATCAACTTATTATAAGTTGCATTGTTACATTTGTTTTTGTATTTAGTTAAAGAATTTACCAACATTTTAATATCATTGGAGTAGTTTTTGTCGCCTGTTGTAGCAGCGCTATCGTGTTTTCTGTAAGCATAGTACGAAGATGTCAAATACATTGTTTTGTTACAATATCCTAAATATCGAAGAATAAAGTCTGCATCTTCGCGATATCTGCAATTGGGTATAAATAGCAAGTTATTCTTTCTGATGATTGAGGCGCGGAATACACACATACAGAGATAAAATTCATCTCTAGGTAAAGCTATTCTTTTTAAGTACTCATAAGGAGATATAATTTTTTCATTCCATTTCAGACTTAAATATTTATTTTTGTTTTCAAATAGAATATGTTCATCCTGATCAACGGCAGTATATTCAAACCTAATATAGTCCAAAGATTGATTTTCCATCTTTGTGACTAATGTTTGTAGTGTGTCAGGGGTGAGCAAATAATCATCTGAATCCAAAAAAAATACATATTTACCTTGTATTATTTTTAGAGCACAGTTACGAGTTATGCTAACTCCTTCATTTTTTTTACTTATAAATTTAATTCTATTATCAATTTCTGAGTATCTTTTGCCAATGTCCGGTGTAGCATCTTTGGAACCATCGTCAATAACAATTGCTTCCCACTCTTGTAGATTCTGCTTTCTTAAACTGTCAAGACATCTTTGTAGGTATTGAGCAGCATTGTAGCAAGGTGTTATGATTGATACTATGGTTTGTTCCATTATTTAACTATTTTCTTAATGAAAGTTTTCAGTTTGGATAATCTTAATTTATGGTTTAGTATAGGCCATAAATATTGAGTAGGGTGGGCTATTATAGAAAGAACTACTATAATTGGGGTATAGTATATAGAAAGTCCATATTTGTATAAATTGCCTTTCCAAATGGTATGTATCTTATAGTATTGTGGATGTACGGCATTGACAACATTACTTCCGTGTAAGTTCTCTAACCATAGAGGTTCGCATTCGATATGCTGTACTTTTGCATATTTTTCGGCAAAAAAGTGATCACAGTACAACACCGTTTTTATAGGAGTATCCCATGATTCAATGAGTGATGTGAAGTGATTATTAGGATAACATATGCGTGCAGCTATATGAGTCTTGTCAATATATTGTATTCCCCAATCAAAACTAACAATTCGTTCGCTTTTATCATTAAGATATATATTCTTAATCTTTGCTGTCATGTCACAATGAAAACAATCATCATTATCTATTCGTGTAGTAATAATATGTTTTGTCCCTTTTTTAGAAAATGTTCTAAGCAAATTATCCATATACGATTGAAAATTTTCAGTTTCAGTATTGCTAACGTATATTGCTTTCATCTGTGGACAAATATATTCAAGCTGTGAATTCCTTATTTTGTATTTTTCAGGAGTTGCATCACCAAACAAAACTAACCAAATAAAGTCTTTTTCAGATTGGTTACAAATGGAAGGCATTGTGTATTGTTCGAATATACGGTAACGCTCTTTCAAATAATTTTCGTTGAAAATACGTTTCCAACCTTCTTTTTTTATAAAAGGAATATTGAACCTAGTTATAATGAAGTGACTTGTAATCATCAAATGTTGTTCTTTTAAATTCTAATATGTCAATAGAAACATTTATATAGTGAATGGATAATTTTATACAATACCCTTTTGCTTTTTATAAGCCGTTGCTTCTGATAAATTAAATCTTTAATATTCTTTTTTAATGCTAACCATGGGGTATTACATAAATATGTGGGAATTGTTTTAAGATATAGCCACCAACTAATTTTACGTAAATCCATAAAGAATCCCCAAGTCTCATTGTAGTATGCTATTTGATTTTGTTTTTTTAGAAATTTATTAGTCTTATATCCAACAGCGATGCGTCTGAGTAAATTGTGTGCAATTAAAGAGTATTGTAATGAACCTTGACGAACAGTACGTACATAGACCGGTATCTCATATACCTGTATTGATTTTGCATAATGTCCTACCTGTACACTAAACCATACGTCGTTTGAAGCAGGTTCCTCATCAAATGTTATTTGATGCTCGCTAATTAATGAACGTTTCACCATTTTTGTCCAAGGTGCGTATGTCCTGTATCTCAAAGGCAACTCTGTTCCTAAGCGCTTACTCTCTTCTTGGTATTGTTCTACCAACTTGTCTTGATTCAGATTCTTCTTTGTTACTGCATCAATACATTCGTTTTTTAAATAGATAATATCAGCTGTAGAATCTTTACAATCATCTAACATTTGATTTAGGGCATCAGTCTTGAAATAGTCATCTGCATCAGCAAACAGTAGCCATTTACTTTTTGCTATTTTCAAGGCTTTATTACGAGCATACCCAGCTCCAAGACCTTCTTTTGTGAATATTATTTGGATATTTGGTGTGTTTAACCCCGGAAATTCTGTAAAATTTACTTGTTTTGGGTCGCTATTATCATCCACTATTAAAACTTGCATATCATTACGTTTTGGTACTGATTCTATGCAGCGTTGCAATAGTGTAGGTATGTTTTTGTGTGGAATAATGAGAGTGAAATTGTATGACATTATCATTTTATAAAAAAAGGTAAGCCTATTGATGTAGATGCTAAATAATAATAATTTGTAGGTTTTAATAATACCAATATTGAGATGATTAATATTGATAGTATATTAGTATTTACCATTCTTTGGGCGATTATAACTATTGGAGTCAATGAAATCAGAAACCATAAGGTTCATTCCATTGTATTGATTCTCCTAATAAAAAGCAAATACATTGTTGTTATCAAAAGTTTTTCTAAAAAAAACAGGGTAATGAATATACAATAATAGTGATTAAATAGAAGAAACAAAAAGGTATAAATATAATCTTTTTTATATTATTAGGGCGATAAAAAAAGTTTAGATAGTAAAAAAATAGTGGCATGAAAAAAATGTATTAGTATGCCTAAAAAATATACAAAATGATTCAGGCCAAAACATGGTATGGCTTAATATCACCAGCATGCTTCCTATCCCTTTTGCAATATCAATATATTGAACTAGTTGTTTGGGCGTATTATTATTTAAGGATTGATTGTGCGTTGATTCCATATTTTTTAAAAACAGCTTTTATTTGAATATCGTTTTGCCCACCACCAACATTAGTACTATTCAGATTTACAATTTGACTTGCTTCATTTGTTATGAATTCAACACCACTGGCATTATGAACTTCTGCTCTTTTAACCTTAATCCCGGCTAGTAATTCCATGGCTTTGAACCAAATATCATCTGCAGTTGGACAAATTGACATAAAAACACTCTCATTAAAGATTTCGTCTGTAAAAATGTGAGGTGGATAGAGTACTCCCCCCACACCTGTAGCGAGAAATTGCTTACCATAAGCATTGATTGCTAATGGTTTCCAATTATTATAAGACTCAATGTTATTATTTTTAATCGAAATTTCACTACCCGTTAAACAATGAACACAAGTTTTATCTGTAATATATGACCTATATAATCTGTCAATAACGTCCATATTGTATAAACAATCATCATCAACAGTAATAATAATAGCTTCTGGACAAAGTTTCAACGTTGGTATTAATTTGGTATACGAACGGATATCTTTGCAATATCGGACCTCTAAACCTCTAGCTTGCTGTAATTGTAGTGCCATCGGTAATTCTTTGTTTTGCTCATTTTCAGAAAGCCAAAGGATAATTCTATTAGCTTTACGTGTTTGCTGCATTAAACTTTCAATTGTTAAGTGTACATCTTGAATTCGAGGACCATATGATGTTAGAGAAACAATAAGTTCTGTTTTGTCACATTGTGGCTGTATCCCCCCCCCCTCTGTGTTATTGTTTGTTAAAATATAGTTTTCTAATGTTGCTTTTCTATTTTCATACTGAGATTTACGTGCTACATCTAATGCTTTTATTATGAAACGTAACCGTGATGTAATTTGATTTTTGATGCTCATATGTATTATTATTTGTATAGATTAGTTCGTTTTTCCTATCAATAATTTTAGATTTTCTAATTATGAAAAATGTTTCAATTATATTTCAACACTTCTTCTTCAATTAGTCTGATGAAGATAATTCTTATTAAGTTGAAGCGTAGGATTTATGCAAGAAGAAATTTAATATGTTATTTATATGTGTATGCATGGTTAATAAGAAGATTATATTCGTTTTCCTGTTAACATGCTTAAAAAAGTAGGGGATATTTTTTTCATTGTATTAAATACAACAACACATATCGTTGTACATAGTAGTGGTGAAAGAAAATATGAAAATATCAGCCCTATATGATACATATCACACATGAAAATTTTTTCACTAAGTGTTTTGCTGAATGTTAAAATGGAAAACTTGAAAAAGATTATGGTATGTATTGCATATAGAAAGAAACTTACTTTAGATAGATTTGATTGCGGGATATTTCTTTCCTTTATTATTTTCGATGTAATGTTTATAATAGAAATGACTCCAAATATGCAATATATATTAACCGTAATATATGATATCCAATGTCCATCTTTAAATACTGTTAAAAAAAACATTATCAATGATATAACTATTGATGTTGATTTAAGTTTATGACATTCTGCAATTGGGTTTTTATCGGTGAGTTTTAAATATGCTCCTGCGGAAAAGAAAAATATTCCAGTTGTTCCGATGCCAGGTAAACTGCAAATATTTAAAATAAATAGAATGGCTAAAAATACTATGAATATTATTCCAATCTTTTTAATTCCTATATATATAACTGGAGATAAAAAAATGAGTATTATTAAATCTCTTAAAAACCATAATGGAAAAGCTATAGGAGCTGAAACTATATGATTAATCGGAAGTTCGATTATTGAATTGTTTGACCATGATGTTATATTCCAAAAACAAGATAATACATACTGAATATCAATAAACTTATAAGTAAAAGGGAGTAGAAAAAATATAGCTATTAAATTCCAGAGTATATATGGGATGATTAATGTTTTTGATTTTTGTTTTATTTTCTCTTTGTATATAAGTGCAGTAAATGTTTTTTCTCGAAAAAAATAATATCCTGATGTAAAAAAGAAAAAAGGCACTGCAATTTGAGAAAAATAATGTCCTGATCGAGCAATAATACTGTAAATGGCTGATATATTGATATTGTAGATATCTATATTTTTAATGGGAATAAATAAAGGATTATTTTGTGGATATACATGTATCAGTACAACTAATATTGATAGAGGAAACCTAAGATGGTCTATCGTTTGTGAAAATAATATCACATTGCTTTTTTCTCCATCTAAATCTAACTGCTTATGATTCTTCATATGTGGTAGTTTGTAATTACTTAATGGCTGTCCAAAATTTATGTATTTGAAACATAATTGAGACAACCCACATACATTGGTTTGCTAATGCTAATTTTTTTATGTTTTTAAAGGCTGGTAGCATTGTAATTGTTTTTGCATATTCTTGTCTGTAAAACAATCTCTTTTCTTTAGGGCTTATATTACTGCTAAAATCGTTTATGTAAGCTTCATACATACGTTTTACTTGATTTAGAACAAACTCAGTCCGTCTATTTTGAGCAATACAAAATTCTAATAAATCGTTGGCAGACAGTAAACGGCTCTTTATCCAATTGCTGTTATGTTTAGTTTTTGAAGCAGATGTTGTATTACAACAATTATAATAATAAATTTGATAAGCAAATGCTTGCACTTTGGAGGTGTAACAGAGTGCTTTTAAGTTAAAATTTTGGTCTTCGCTACATATTATTCCAACAGGGAAAAGTATTTGATGTTTTATTAGTATCGCTCTTCTAAAAATATAATTCCAACTAGCAAGTTTAAACTTTGCGGAGTTTAAAATTGTTTTGGCATCAGTTTGGCTATTGGTTTCATTGTGTACAATACTTTTTTCTTTCAAAATAGTAGTAAAACCAAATGTGCATATATTTATATCATATTTCACATGTTTTAGTGCTGATACTAATTCCATGAAATTCTGACTATGTAACCAATCATCAGCATCCATGAATAATACCCATTCACCAGTAGCTTTTGCTAATCCATTGTTTCTAGCTGCACTTACTCCTTGATTGGATTGTTCGATAATATGTATGCGATTATCTTCTTTTGAGAGTGAATTAATAATAACAGAAGTCTGATCCTTACTCCCATCATTGACTATAATGATCTCTAAATTGCGAAGATTAGAATTTAATATGGAATGTATACATTGAGATATAGTTTCTTGCCCATTATAAACAGCGACAATAATGGATATTTTTATATTATTCATAAATAAAAATATGTATACAGATAAACGTAATTATTTACTATTTATCAATTTGTTTTTTAATATTACTATTTTTTCAAAAATGAACTCTCTTTCCTTCTTGTTGAGGCCCAAAGTGCTATAAACAATAATAGCAGAGCATAAGCTGGTTAATGTTACTATAATAAGTTCAGTCCAACCACCTGAAAAAAAAGAGGATACATACCATGGCAAAATACCAGCGATTATTAATGCAGAAAAACAGCGCAACAATACATTAAACAACATGCCATAAGGATTAAAATGAAGCATCTTTTTCCAAAAAAATAATCGAACACTCCATGCTATTATATCAACAATAATAATACAAATATAAGCCCATATAGGCTCTTGTAGATAATAAAAACAAAAGCCCATAAAAGGAATTGTTAAAAGAGTTATGGGACCTATTACAGATTGTTGAATTTTTACACTACCTTCGGCTGTCAAAGCAATAATAATCAGTCGAGATATACTTTCTACTAATAGGGATATAAATGTAAGGCGTAAAAAAATAGTTGTATAATTGGGTACAACTATCAGCCAAATTTTTAATAAATTATCAGCTTCAATAATGATTGGCAAAGCAAATAAGCTAAGTAGAAAAAAAGAAAATTTAGAACCTTCTTCTACGAGATTTTTGATTCGGTCTAAATTTCCTGCTCCGTAGCTTTTAGAAATTTGTGGTGCTATTGCACTTTGAAAATTGGTAACAAATCCATAAACAGCATTTTGTATTTGATTAGCTATTCCGCGTGCGGCATTTACCGTTACACCGAAAAAAAAATTTAGAAGTAGATCTGTTCCATAATTGCGAAGAAAACCACTAAAAATTCCAATGGAGTTCCAGCCTGCAAAGCCAAATTGCTCTTTCATGGTGGAAAATCGTAAGATTATCTTGAAATTGTGTGTTTCCTCAAAATGACGATAGCAATAAATGCTGTAAATCATACGATTAATAATAGATACGCATAATATTAATATAGCATAGATAATAAGTCTATCATAATTAATGATTAAAAGTATATAGAGTATCAACAATTTCATACTTACATCAAATATGCTCATATAGGCAAATGTCTTCATATGTTCATGCAAATTAATAATCATGTTATATGGACTGCTTATCATGTTGATACCAAAAGTAAGTAGTGAAAGTTGAAATACCCAATTTGCGGCATAAAGTCTTTCTGGTGCTATGTTCATGTAAGTGTTTAAATACCAAATTCCGATTAATTCAGCTATGCCTATCACTATTAAAGCGAACATAACATGGATAGACATAGCTATAGAAAAATGGCGTTTTAATTCATCCATATTGCCTGCACCTAAAGCGATAGCCAAGAAACGTGAACATGCTACACTCATGGTTGTACTTATTACAGAGAACATGGATACTAACCCTCCAACGACATTGTATATACCAACATTTTCCACGCCAAGAGTCTGTAAGAAGACTCTTGACGTAAAAATTCCTATAGCCATTGTAAATATCGAGCGCAAGTATAGTGCTATCGTATTTACAGCAATTCGTTTATTTTCAGATTGCATTTACAGAACGTTGCTTTTTTAGTCTCTTCTAAAAATATCCCTTGTGTATACTTTCTCTTTTATATCTTCTAGACAAGCATCATATCGGTTCGCAATAATAGCATTACTCTGTTTCTTGAACTCATCAAGACTATTCACAATACGACTGCCAAAGAATGTACTTCCATCTTCTAATGTTGGTTCATAAATAATAACTTCCGCACCTTTGGCTTTGATACGTTTCATTACCCCCTGGATGGATGATTGTCGGAAATTATCAGAATTTGATTTCATCGTCAATCGGTAAACACCGATTACGCAGTGCTTCTCTTCTGACGGATTGAAATCGCCTCGGTTATAATAATCGTAATAACCAGCTTGATGAAGCACTCTGTCTGCTATGAAATCCTTACGGGTACGATTGCTTTCTACAATAGCTTCAATCAGGTTTTCAGGAACATCGCTATAATTAGCTAAAAGCTGTTTGGTGTCTTTGGGCAGACAATAACCGCCATAGCCGAAAGACGGGTTGTTGTATTGTGTACCGATACGAGGGTCAAGGCATACTCCATTGATGATAGCCGCGGTGTCAAGCCCTTTCATTTCGGCATATGTGTCCAGTTCATTAAAATAGCTGACACGTAAGGCGAGGTAAGTATTGGCGAAAAGCTTTACAGCTTCGGCTTCGGTTAGCCCCATGAAAAGAGTATCTATATCTTTCTTTATAGCTCCTTCCTGCAGCAAGGCAGCAAAAGAATGTGCTGCTTTTGTGAGTTGCTCGTTGTCTGTTTTTGTTCCTACGATAATACGGCTTGGATATAAATTATCATAAAGAGCCTTGCTTTCGCGAAGGAATTCCGGAGAGAATAACAAGTTCAGATTCTTTATTCCCTTTGCTGCATATTTGGTATAAAGCGATTGGCAGTATCCTACAGGGATTGTGCTTTTAATGACCATTACAGCATCCGGGTTTACTTCCAATACCAAGTCGATGACTTCTTCCACATGGCTCGTATCGAAATAATTTTTTACCGGATCATAATTGGTGGGAGCTGCTATTACAACGAAATCTGCATCTTTGTAAGCAGATGCTCCATCAAGTGTGGCACGCAAATTCAGATTTTTCTCTTTTAAGAATTTTTCTATATATTCATCTTGGATAGGTGATTGGCGATTGTTTATCAATTCAACTTTTTCGGGTATTACGTCTACCGCAGTTACTTGATGATGTTGACTGAGCAAAGTTGCTATACTTAGTCCGACGTAGCCTGTTCCGGCTACTGCTATTTTAATATCCTGTGTCATATTGGTTATTGTTAATTCGTTTAGAAGAAATGATTGAAGTTGGCATAAAGACGTTTGTAAAATATTTTATGAGGAAAATATTTTAGGTTCAAATATGCTTAATTTATTCTTTGGATAGATACGGATAAGTACGCTACGCTTTCGCCTCTCCCAAAATCCGGAAAAGGCGAAAGCAATAGTAATTGATAAATGTGCGGCAAAATTACAAATTAAGTTGTAATATGCCAAGTTTTATGAAGAAATTTTAATGACATACCTCTTCGTAAAACTGCAATAAAACTTTACTCTTTCAGCTTGGGAAATAAAGTCTTTACCCCTTCCCGATAGATACGTTGTGCGTTTTCCGGTGTCGTGAACTCTTCAAACCCTCTCAGAATCCTGTCATAGACGCTTACTTCATAATTATAGAGCCCTTTTTTATGTTGTTGAAGTGGGTGGGGCTTATGTGGCAAGCCTCACGGAGCTGGTCTTTGGTGATTTTAAGCTGTTTCATTTCCTTTTCGAGGAATTCGCTGAACTCAGGATGGTTGGTAGCTAATCTGTAATGTTGCATAATAAAATTGTTTTTAGTTAATTATATAAAAATATATAAATCCCGTACCCATATAGTGGGTACGAAGAATATGGGTACAAAGGTATACCTTTGCAACAGTTTTTAAAACAATTTAAAATATAAATGCTATGAAAGCACATAAAACTACTCTTTCCGTACGGGAGCTGCAAAAGACCATAGGGCAGTGGAAAAGTCGGAAAATTACGGATTCCACCATTGCAAAGCTGTTGGAACTGATGTTGGGGATGACTGCCTACATGAACGAGGATGCGGTTTATCCCGTGGAGAATTTCTATGATATCAGCAAGGCGCTGAAGTTTAAGAACGCGCGGTATCTGGTGGAAGCGGTCAGGCTGAGCGGAGCATTCGGCATCGTACCCGGTGACAATGTGTACGGGATGAGTTCGTTCTATTCCTACCTCTGGAAAGAGAAGGAAAAAACGGATGATTCTGCGGAAACTTTACCGGTAAAATTACCGCAGGGGGATATATATAATATATATACTATACAG
>ERZ791734.904-NODE-904-length-32509-cov-3.479078_pt1 | contig 32509 bp, 35 predicted proteins | sample MGYA00509953_ERZ791734 | MGnify/ENA primary metagenome ERZ791734 (study PRJEB30046, sample SAMN00792038) | human gut metagenome | study: EMG produced TPA metagenomics assembly of the A metagenome-wide association study of gut microbiota in type 2...
TCGAGTCCCGTCTCGCGCTCTAATGTATAAGGGAAGTGCCTATTGCAGACACTTCTTTTTTATTGCATTGTCGCACCGATACAGGCTGTTATTCATATATTCAATATATTTCGAATAATTCTTTGTTGATACAATATAATATTTTTCTGTCGTTGTTATATCTGCATGACCAAGAATATCACTAATCACACGAGTAGGAACATTGTTATTGTGCAACTGAGTAGCAACAGTTTTTCGGATGTAATGACTTTTACAGTGTTCCAATTCGCATAACTGAAATAACCGAGATAAACAACGGCTCATACTTCTGGTCAAAATAACATCTTTTCCATCAAATGCAAGATAATCGCTGTGATAACCATGATTTACACTTTCCTGAAGAATCAGACAATATAACTTCACAGCATTATCACATAAAGGAACATCACGAACCGAAGCGGCCGTTTTACAACAATCTTCCACATCATAGGACATAGTACCCGTACGATTTCCACTATTATCCCGATTATGATATTTTACCTGTGTCTTACGGACATGAACAAGACGAGCCGACAAATCAAAATCAGAAAAACGCAAGCTGGAAAGTTCTCCAATCCTAAGACCCAAATAAAAATTTAAAAGCCAGAGCAGACACTCGCATTGTTTCTCTGAATAAATTCTTTCATTGATAACCTTATCAAACAGAACATTAATATAATCATCAGATACCGCCTTATCTTTCCGCACAGAAACAGATAGCTTATCATAAGCAATATATTTTTTAACCACTTCAAAATTAACACAATGCAGGGAATAACCCATATCAAACGCATAAATAAGAACATTATTCACAATCTGATAAATACGCGTAAATTCCTTATGTGTAACATCATTATCAATAATAATACGATTAAGAAATTCATACACATATTTTTCATCAATCAAATCCACAGCTACAGAAACGATATCACTAGATACATACCAACGATTAAAAGCACATTCAATTCTATCTAAAGACTGTGCTTTAATTTTCTTCATTTTCATACAAAACCACATCTGATATACTTCCTGAAAAGACATACTATTTCTTTCTGACAAATCAATAATATTTTTTGAAAATCCAATTTCAAGCCATTCCTCTTTCGTCATAAATCATCATCATCCTTTCATTTTGCAGATATGGTTTTTATGGTTTGGTGCTATCCCCTCTGGGATAGCCTCCAAACCATAAAAACCTTATATCTGCTTTAAATCCTTTTCCAAAAAACCATGACTACTTAAATTTTCAATAACCTTATATGTATCATAACTTTCCCTAAGTTCCTTATCATGCACAAAGAAATAATATCCTTTTGACTTCAAATTTTGCACGTTACCTTCAAAATCAAGTTCGGGTTCAGAACGTTTAACAATCGTCAAACAACCAAATAACGTAACACAAGAACGGATTTCTGTGCATTGAGTTCTAATAGCTTTAGAAAGCAAATAAAAATTCTGTGCAGTTCCTAAAATTATTCTATGATTTTTCCTGTTTTGCGTAACGACGGCTAACATTTCCGGAGGAAAATTCTTAGACTGTGCAGAACTAAACCAATTCTGCGTCTCGTCAAGTCCACATACAACCCCATGTTTACCATTGTTATAATCCGTCAGTTTTCGCCAATGGTCCATCTGGTCATCTTCTGCAGCATAAGCCAAATTTGTAATAACTTTCGCCTGAGGATATTGCTTCTGCATTTTCATTATTTCATTCACAAGAGCTATCGTTTTTCCATTGCCCTGACGTCCCGTAAATACCACAAGCCCTTTATATGGAAAATCATTCGGATCAGATTCCATATAATCCATCACAATACGTTTAGGTAAATCAACCAGCAACCGCAGAAATACAGATTTCTTTTTATAACTGCTCTTAGATATACGTTTCACTCTTTTCATACCATGCAAGCGAGCAATGATATAATATACAACAAGCAACAGCAGAAAGACCGCCGCCGCGGACAAAATACAATATAACGGAATTTTCAAAATACCCCACATAAAAGAATAAATACCACTCATCATGGAAGCCATAACCACACCTCTTTCTACAAAAATGGTAACAGATTAGCAACCGCACGAATCAAAGCGACCGCAATCTTAAAAAAATTAATTGAAACAACAAGACTTAATATTATACCGACGGTTCCCATAGGTAAGAAATAACAGACAGTCCGCAATATTTCAAAAAACTTCGTGAAACTGTCAGCATTAACAACCCAGCTTACATCGGGCAGAAACCCGAGAAGAAGCGAAAGACCGCCAAAAACCACATTTAAAATACTTTCTGTAATCAATCACTTTCCCCCTCTCCATGTTGGGAAATTTTAGCCGAATTTAACACGAAAGAACCGCCGCCGTTGATGATATTACTTAAATCCTTGAACGTATTCCACACGAAAACAACCCATAAAATCGAAGATATCAACAAATCAACCGTAGGTTTAAAAGGTTCATACCACTTAAAATCAATCGCTTTTGAACTCGTGCCATAGTCAATACTTCCCGAGCTACTAAGATTAACAGTAATCGTCGGAGATTCTCCGAAACTGTTATTCTGAAAGAAATTAACAAAGACCTGCACAGTATCAACCACACTATCAGCAAAAGCAAATTTACTTCTTATCGTATCAATCTTATCTGGAAAATAATCATCAGACGGAACAAATAAAGCCTTTAACAGTTCCCCGAGCAATTCAATTATTTTAGCCGGAATCGAAACAACAACATCAATCAGATTTCCAAAAAATCCACCAATATCTTTTCCCAACTGAATAATATTATCAGGAATCTGTTTTACAAATGTTAATATATCATTTATGCCCGTTTTAATACCGTCAAGACAAAATTCAAGCACTTCCTTAATCCCAGATACGATACTACTACCAAGATTACTAATGGAATCAATAATATTACCTGTGACAGAACCCCACCAAGACTTGTCATCTGTAACACCTTCTTCAATGCTCCCATTTTGGGAGCTTGAAAAAAAACCTAACCGTCAGATTTTATTATATCAAAACTAGAATAGCAAAGACGATCAAGCCCATAAGTACCATTCCCGGAAGTATGCCATTCACCATCTTTCAAAAAATACGACTTCTTTTGATATACAATTTCATCCATCACTTTCGGTTCATCGTAAATATAAATTACATAGCATTTGTCATACGCATTTTGAAGAATAACATAATATTTACCAACGTCTGAAGGCAGATCAGGCAACACCAATTCACTACCATCTCTAAAATCAGTAAACTTTACATCTGCCAACGCCACTACCGACATACTAATCACAAACATCAATGTCAGAAACAGCATTATCAGTTTTTTATTCACATTCAGCACCCGCCTTTCTAGCTTTCATTTTCCGAAACAGAATCTTCAAATCATAATAAAGCCTCCGACATTCCCGATAAAATAAATCCATCAAGAAAAAAAGAAACACCACATAAAAAAATATAACCAAACAGCCTACAAAATAATACATTCAAAATCCACCTTTCAATAAAAAAATAATGGCGGGGATATCCCCGCCAATCCTAAGCCTTACGCAACATACCAAGCACAAAAGAGATACCCTTACGGACTGCAATAAATCCAATAGAAACTGGTACAACTATAGGTAAACAAGCAACAACTTCATCAAGAACACCACCAAGCATATCAGCAGTAATAACACTAGCCATAATATCACCTCCTTTCATTAAATTCTAAAGAACGTATTAAAGAAGCGGTATAATTCAACACCAATCTTCCACAACACGAACAGTATTAATAAACACATTCCAACATCAAGAAGTTGTGAGATATGTGCTAAATACTCCAATTCTGTCATATGCTATTTCCTCACAACATTCATAGAAACGAGATAAGCACGACCGCCCGAAATTTCATAATCCATTAAAACTTCTTTTCCGATATCCGCAGGTGTCAGATAATGCAACTGTTCTTCCGGAAGAAATATTTCCGCCACTTTAGAACCGACACAATCATTTTCAATATCACGAGTACCGTAATCCGTTACTACGTTCGCAATACAAAACTCTTTCCCACTCTTTTTTGACTTTACAAAATGAAATCCCACTAATGTACTCATAACAACACCTCTTTCTTAAAATCCATTTTTTAAAATATCATCCATAACAACATCTGAACATTTTACAACACATCTAGCAACGAAGAAACCGACCGCCAGCCTGGAAACAATTTTTTCTTTGTCCTCTTCTGAACAATCATCAACCATATAGGAATACTGACTAAGAAAAACCTTTTTCAATTTTTCAAAATCATCCTTCTTCAAAACAACGTCAATGTCATTAATTGAAATAAATTCCTCAACACCAAAAAATACTTTTTTCATTTTACTTACATCCTTTCAAAAATACAACTTGCAATAAAACAGTTAATAAGTTACAATTAAACGAGGGTTACCAATGCACCCACAACAACCGCTTGAACACACTGGTTTACCAATGCCACCAGCAAACAACCGCTTGAACAAATCCTTTCACAGTTACATCTCTGCCCCTCTGCCAAGAAGCAGAGATAGAAAGGATGAAAAAAATCAACTGTGTAAGTGACGAATAAGTGATGTCACCTTACATTTATTATAATAACATAAGTGATGTCACCTGTCAATATATTTTTTTAAATAAATGGAGACTTTATAAAATGCCAAGTAAATTACCGCGTTTCACACTAAGAGCAGAACAAGAAATAATAGATAAATTCAATGAAATAGCAAAATCAAACGAAAGAAGCATGAACCAAGAACTAGTATATTTAATGAAAAATTATATCAAAGACTACGAAAACAAAAACGGCACAATAACAATCAACGGAAATGTCGCAAACGTTGGACAGAATAACGGAACAATCAACATGTAAAAAAAGAAGTAGAGACAACTCTACTTCTTAAAAGGACTTCTGGAGCATGGGTAAAAATCTGCAACATATTCCTTTGCATTAAATTCCTGTTTTCCAAGTTCTTCATCAAAATAATAAACCTTATTAAACCGATTGAGGAAAGCATCATAAGAATCCTTATCCTTTTTTGATATTTCATCATACTGTTTGTCAAGGTCCCAATTCGAAACAACAAATATCTTCGTATAACAGGCTTGTTTATCACGATAGCGACAAGGCAACTTAAAAGGATAGCCCTCTGACATTTTTAAAAATGTACCAAACCGAAGAGAGCTGCGGAACTCGTCAAGCAGAATCACATCTTCGCCCTGATAACTATCAAAAGGATGTTCGTAATCAGAAACCCTATACACGTTACTATATCCATATGTATCCATGACATATCGTGTTTTACCGGTGCGGGATTTTCCCCATATATACACAATTTCTAATTTGCGGAATGTTTCCGAATATTCTCTGTCGCGTATCACTTGCCGAGCATGTTCAATTTTGTCAAGATGTAGCATATAATGAGGACTTGTTTCAATGATATCATAATCATCCATACCGGAACGGATCATATCGTACAAATCATCAATATCATTTCGTTTCCCTTGCCTTTCAACCGGCATCTCGCCCCACTCAACATGGCTTTCCTCAATATTCGTGCTTTCCTTTTCTGTATTTTTCCACTTTCCAATCTTAAAAACATAATCCCGATTTTGTTCAGAAGTGCCATTTGCCATTTCAAAATGACCACCATTAAATTTATTTTGCAAGGTACTAAACCGAACCGCGTTACTACACGCGATATATATATGTGTATGGAACGTACCTTTTTCCCCGATTTCATCACTCATACAGTAATACACAAGACTTTTCATATCTGACAATATTTCAACTATTTTATCATGTGTAAAATCCTTTTCAACCGGATTATTAATTGTAATCTGCCACTTCCGACTTCTTGTATTTTCATTCATATCCAATCCTTTCCAACTGTCACAAGTCACAGATGTCACAAATTCATGTGACAAGCCGCAACCGCTTATATTTACTGACTTCAAAACACTTGTCACAGAAGTTAGGGGTAATACTAACCCCTAACTTCTGCTCCAAACCGCCTGCGGCGGTGTGGCTGTTTGTTTTGTTTTTGGCTAATACGTTACTTTTTTTTGGCTGTATTTACTTCTTTTTAAGTTTCTGCTAACCATACATGTAGTTTTTTTCAATTTGCTACTTCGCTACCGCGGGTCTGACGCGATGAACAACAACCGACTTAGCGGGTTTCTACGTCACCCACTAAGTCGCTTGTTCTTCATCTTTGTCCAAAATCCACTTGCTATATATACAAAAATATGATACATTGTATTTTTAGGATTATTTCAATATAAACAAATAGTGCGAGCTGGGTTCGAGTCCCGTCTCGCGCTCTTTTTATGGAAGAAAGCCTTTGGTTCAGGCTTTCTTTTTTTGTTTGCAAAAAATTATATTTTATAGGAATTACACTTAAAATTTGCTGTATTTTTTGCTGTATTATGATATAATTACAGAATACAACACAAAGGAGAGTGAAGAGATGAATAATTTAAAAGTACGAACAAAACTTGGCCTTATGGTTTTTATTACAGCAATCGCTATGATAATCAGCGGCTTTATTGCATTGAACAGCATGAACCAGGTCAAAAAAGATGCATTGACAGAGATGGACGCACAGATTCGCAGTGATTATGATGACCAGATAAAACAGCAGGTCGAATCGGTAATATCTCTGACACAGGAAATTTATGATCAGTGTAAGGCAGGAGCTTATACACTGGAGGAAGCAAAGAAACTGGCAGCGGATGAGATCCGGGAACTCAGATACGGAGAAGCAGGTTATTTCTGGGTGGATCAGTATGACGGAACGAATGTGGTACTGCTGGGAAACAGTACGGAAGGTACAAATCGTCTGAATGCAAAGGATGGAGAAGGTTCTTTGTTTATCCAGGCGATTATCAAGGCCGGTAAGCAGTCGGACGGCGGATTTACTGATTATGTTTATCCAAAGAAAGGAGAAACAGAAGATTTTCCAAAGCGTGCTTACAGCAAGGCGTTTGCCCCGTTTGAATGGGTGATTGGTACGGGAAATTATACGGATTATATCGATGATGCCATCAATACCATGAATGAGGAATTTTCCGCAAGTGTAAACCAGAAGATGGGAGCATATATTTCTGCGATTGTGGCCGGTCTGGTGCTTATGATTCTGCTTTCTGTTACAATCAGCTTCAATGTGACAAAAGCACTGCGCCGGGTAAGAAATTATACAAAGGTTCTTTCCAGCGGAGATTTTATGACGAAAATGGCAGATAAGGATTTGAAGCGCAAAGATGATTTTGGCGATCTGTCAAGGGCGATGGAGTCCATGCGGGATGAGATGCAGGGACTGATTGGAAATGTAAAAGAAGAAACCACACGCATTACGGATATGCTCAATGAGATTACCATTAATATGGATGAATTAAATAAGGATATCCGTGGAGTTTCGGAAACAACGGAAAGCCTGGCGGCGGGTACACAGGAAACAGCCGCATCTGCGGAAGAAATCGATGCAACGGCACAGGAAATAGAACATACGGCAAAGAATATTGCGGTGCGTGCACAGGATGGTGCCCAAGAGGCAGTACAGATTTACCAGAGAGCACATCAGGCGAAAGAAGCAACAAGGCAGCAGCGGGAAAAAGCAAAACAGATTAGTGCGGAAATCGGAACCAGTCTGAGAAAGGCATTAAAAGATGCAGAGGTAGTGGAAGAGATTTCAGATCTTGCCCAGGCGATTATGAATATTACCAGTCAGACAAATCTTCTGGCACTGAATGCTTCCATTGAAGCAGCAAGAGCCGGAGAGGCAGGAAAAGGATTCGCAGTAGTTGCGGATGAGATCAGAAACCTTGCAGAACAGTCAAAAGATACCGTTGCAAGCATTCAGGGTATCACGCAGGATGTAACGGAAGCTGTGAACCAGCTGGCAGGAGATTCCCATGCACTGCTTGAATTTGTGACAACCGATATTACGAAGAATTTTGATGATTTTGAAGGAATGGCAGATTCCTATAATAACGATGCAAAACAGATTGATGAACTTGTGGCAGATTTCAGTGCAGTATCTGAAGAACTTCTGGCATCCATTACCAATGTTCTGGATGCAATCAGTGAGGTAAGCAGGGCATCAAATGACGGTGCAGAAGCTACAACGGAGATTGCGGACAAGTCGGCAAATGTACTTCGAAAGGCAGATGTTGTAATTGAAGAAGCAAAGAAAGCTGATGCAGAATCCAACCAGATGAGAGATTCGGTAGAGAAATTTATCGTATCATAATATTTGTTGAGAAAAATTATCAATAAATATTTACATATATTACTTCTTGCGGTAAAATAATCAGAGTTTCATGAAGACAAATGAAGAAAGTTACGAAATAGAGGTATATATGACATTAGATAAACTGGAAGTAGGAAAAGATGCTGTCATTCAGGCAGTAAGATGTCAGGAGCCATCATTGCGCAAACATATCCTTGATATGGGGTTAACACCAGGAACTGAGGTGACTCTTGTCAAAATTGCACCAATGGGAGACCCGATTGAAGTAAGGGTTCGCGGATATGAACTGACATTGCGTAAGGACGATGCAGCTCATATTGATTTAACTGAAATCCATGATGCACACAGATGCGAAAAACAAAAGAAGCAATATCATTATATAGAACACCCGCGCATGGGGGAAGAAAAAGCTTACCGTACTAAGAAAAACGGAAGAGAGATTCCGGAAGGTGAACCATTAAAATTTGCACTTGCAGGAAATCAGAATTGTGGCAAGACTACTCTGTTTAACCAGCTGACGGGTTCAAACCAGCATGTGGGAAATTTCCCGGGTGTTACGGTTGACAGAAAGGATGGAGTAATCCGTAAACATCCGGAAGCAACTGTTACGGATTTGCCGGGAATATATTCGCTGTCTCCATATACAAGTGAGGAGATTGTTACAAGAGAATTTCTTCTGGACAGCAAGCCGGATGGTATTATTAATATTGTGGATGCAACGAATATTGAACGGAATCTGTATCTTACCATGCAGCTGATCGAACTTGGTATCCCTATGGTACTGGCATTAAATATGATGGATGAAGTGCGGGAAAATGGTGGAACAATACATATTAATACACTGGAAGCCCAGCTGGGAATTCCGGTAGTTCCGATTTCAGCTGCTAAAAATGAAGGAATTGATGAATTGATAGAACATGCAATTCATGTAGCAAGATATCATGAATGTCCTGGAAGGACGGATTTCTGCGAGCCGGATGGCGCTGATGGCGGAGCAGTTCACAGGTGTATTCATGCGATTACCCATCTGATAGAAGACCATGCAGGAAGAGTACATATACCACTTCGTTTTGCGGCAACAAAGCTTGTAGAAGAAGATGAACTGATTAGCACTTCTTTAAAACTGGATCAGAATGAACTGGATACACTGGAACATATTATTTCACAGATGGAAGAAGAAAGCGGAAAAGACAGGGAATCTGCACTTGCGGATATGAGATTTTCTTTTATTGAACGTATATGCGGAGAATCTGTGGTAAAGCCACTGGAAAGCAGGGAGCATATCCGCAGTCAGAAAATAGATCGGGTATTGACGGGAAAATATACGGCAATACCGGCATTCCTGGGGATTATGGCACTGGTGTTCTGGCTGACATTTGGTGTTATCGGAAAGATTCTGTCACAGGGAATGGATGCATTAATTGTATGGTTTACCGGAATCTGTGATAAAGGTCTTGAAAGTTATGGCATTAATCCGGTTGTTCATTCTCTGATAATTGATGGTATTTTTGCCGGAGTAGGAAGTGTATTGAGCTTTCTTCCGGTTATTGTAACACTGTTTTTCTTTTTGTCCATACTGGAAGACAGTGGATATATGGCAAGGGTTGCATTTGTCATGGATAAGCTTGTCCGGAAAATCGGATTATCCGGACGGAGTTTCGTGCCGATGTTAATTGGATTCGGGTGTTCAGTGCCGGCGATTATGGCAACCAGGACACTGCCATCTGACCGGGACAGAAAGATGACGATACTTTTGACCCCGTTTATGAGCTGTTCGGCAAAACTGCCGATTTATTCTCTGTTTGCAGCAGCCTTTTTTCCACGGTATGCAGCAGGAGTCATGATCCTGCTTTATATAACAGGAATTCTTGTTGGAATCCTGGTAGCATTTGTTTTGAAAAATACGGTATTTCAGGGAGAGCCTGTACCATTTGTAATGGAATTACCGAATTACCGGATGCCAAGTGCAAAAAGTGTCGGCCAGCTGATTTGGGATAAGGCAAAGGATTTTGTTACAAGGGCATTTACGGTTATCTTTGTGGCAACTGTGATCATCTGGTTTTTGCAGACATTCGATACCAGACTGAATGTTGTCAGAGATTCTTCAGAGAGCCTGCTTGCATTGATTGGCAGTGCAATTGCACCTGTATTTGCACCGCTGGGCTTTGGAGACTGGAAGATGTCGACAGCATTGATTACCGGATTCACGGCGAAGGAAAGTGTGGTTAGTACACTGACGGTATTGCTTGGAGGTACTACAGCAGCATTGGACAGTGTGTTTAGTGGATTTACGGCATTTGTATTTCTGATATTTTCGCTTTTGTATACACCATGTGTAGCAGCCATTGCGGCAGTGAAACGGGAAATAGGCGGCAGAAATGCACTTATAGTGGTTGTTTTTCAATGCGGCATTGCATGGCTTGTAGCATTTCTGGTACATTTTGTGGGAACGATGCTGGGGTTTGTTTAAATCGGAGGAAAAAAAGATGAATCTGCTGAGTATTATTCTGATAATTTTAATTGGTATCTGGTTTTTAGTTTCTGTAATTATGATAATGAAGAAAGGAAACAGCTGTGGGAACTGCAATATCTGCCGAGAGCAGGATTGCTCTGCCTGCTGCAGCCAGGAGAAAAAAGCATATGGAAAAAAGAAGAAAGAAATATAAGATTATTTTAGCTTTGGGAAGCATCATCTGTTTTTTGCTCGTTCCATTTATCATGATAAAGACGGAAGTGAAAGCAGATCCATCCTTTGGCATGGTACAGTTCTTTTCGCTGATATTCTGGCCGATGGCAGGTCTGACACTCTCAGTATTTTGTGCCATGAAAGTACCGGAATGGAGAATAATACTTCTGGCAATGACGGCTGTCTGGATTCTGATTCTGAATCTGATACTTCCGCAGCTGCCATTTTTCCTGTCCTTTCTATGCATTATATTTGAAGGGGCAGGCTATGGAATGATTCATTTCTGGAGCAAAATATAGTGTTTATATAGTTTGTTTTCTGTTAGGCTTAAGATATATACGTATTGTTTTTTTTTTGAATATTTTATTAAAAATGTAAAAAAATGAAGCGAATGCAACACATTGTATAAGTATGTTGCATTCGCTTCATTTATATTATCGGAACAAAGTACAATTACTTTGGTGCATTTTAAAAATATTTTATTGTCATAATTCAACGCATAGAAATACTTCATCTTTATCATCTTGTGCAATTCCGAGATAGCGCTTTGTAACCTGAAAAGAAGAATGATTAAAGATATTCATAAGCACAGCCTGCGCAGTTCCACATTCCCATGCATAATAACCAAATGTTTTTCGGAGTGAATGACAGCTTATGTGCTCAGGAAGATTACTTTCTGTAGCAGCAGTCTTTATAATGCGGAATGCCTGACTGCGGCTCAGAGGTTTGTTTGTTCCTTTGCGACTTTGAAATAAATAGCTCTTTTCAGATAGAGGGTAACGATGGCGTTTTTGTTCGGAACGTAAATAGTTTTCAAGTGTTCTGCGTAATTGTTTATTTATAATTATCTGATTTTGTTTTTTTGTTTTCTGCTCCTGAATTTCTAAATGTTTTTTGAAACGTTTCTTTTTAAAATCATATACATTTCCTCAGGTAAGACCGAGTATATCATTTATTCTTAATGCAGTATTTAACCCTGTGATAATCAGAGTGTAGTTTCTGCTGTTACAGTTGCGATAACGATAATAATCTTTGAAATATTCTAAGGACTGTCGGTTTCTGATTGGCTGTGTTACATTCATATATTTGATTTCCTTGAGAAAGCAATCAATAATGCAATCGATGAAAGTAGTCTTGGAGTGGAACATATCTCTGTAAAATCATCAATAAATGCAGGCGCAGCATCTTTTACTTTTACTTCTGGCAGTGAAGGAAAAGATTCAAAACTGAATCTGAACGATGGATATCTTAAGACATTTACTAACAGTAAAATTGATGGAACAACTGTTGCTCAGGGTCTTGGCACAACAAAATATGCCGGAGAAGCAGTTGATACTAAAGAGTTATTCTATGCCAATATCAATGGACAGTCGCTTGTAGTTACACCAGCGGCAGCAGCAGATAATAAGATGAGTACAGTACTATTGCAACCGGACTGCAGACTGCGATTAATACTGCTATTGGTACATATAACACAGGCAGAGATACAGATGATCAGCTGAAGAATGTTACAGTTGAAGTATCAAAGGATGGCCGTCTGGTTGTAAACAGTGAGAGTGGCACAGTATCCTTTTCCGATTTTGGAAGTGGCGAAGCGGTAAAGAAACTGGGACTGGATTCAGCAGGAACAAAAACAGCTGCAAATGGCGGAATGACTCTTCAGATAGGTGCAAATGAAGGTCAGACCGTCAGACCATGAATTTTGGTATTAAAGACATGAGTGCTGAAGCACTGGGCGTTGCCGGAAATAAGGTTGATTTAAGTACACAGGATGGTGCAAAGAAAGCAACAACAATTGACGATGCAATTAAGAAAGTATCTGCACAGAGAAGTGAACTGGGTGCTGTCCAGAACAGATTAGAGCATACCATTGCAAATCTTGATACAGCAGCAGAAAATACACAGACAGCAGAATCTGCAATCAGAGATACTGATATGGCTGATACTATGGTTGAGTACAGTAAGAACAATATTCTTGCACAGGCAGGACAGTCAATGCTTGCCCAGGCAAATCAGGCAACACAGGGAGTTCTTTCTTTACTTCAGTAATAGGAAAATGGCAAGTGTAACTTACCGGTAAATAGTTTATAAAAACAAAAGCAACTATAAATCGTAAAATTTATAGTTGCTTTTTTCTTTGCCGTATTTTAAGAAAATCTTTTGTATGCAAAATCTTTGAAATCGACATGACCACCGGTTGTTTTGGAAGCATAGTAGAAAATGCCGATGCGGTACCCCATAAAGTGGTCGAGGGTATAAAGCATCTTTAAGTCAATGCCTGTTTTTACAAAGTCTTTTCCGTTTTCTGAGTAGAAAAATTCAGCGATGTCACGGCTGTCCTCGTAGTCAAAGAAAACACGGAAATAAGCGGTATTGCTGTTCCATGCAAGACGCTCCTGTTCGCCGTCCTTTGTTGTCATGACGAGATATTTCTTTCCGTCCTCCATTTTAATGCCTACAGTTCCGTAATTACTCTGAAGTGCAATCAGTCCGCAGAAATCGCCATCCTTCATGCCATCCAGCTCAGCGGTAACACTTGCCTGGCAGGAAGGGCCTTCCGTTCTCTGTGTCAGTGTATTTCTCGCAAATAAGACATCATCACGCAGGCTTCCAGCAGTCAGTCTTAAATATCCCGGACGTTCGGTAAAGGACCAGAATGCATTGTCCGGATTATGGTTCCACTGCCAGTTATTTGCCAGTTTATTTTCGGTATGATGAAAGTCATCGCTGATTACCATATCAAAGTGTGCGGATTCTTCAAACGGAACTTCCCATTCGTGAGGAACTTTTCCGTCTATGCCGAATACCGGCCAGTTATCTTCCCAGTGAACCGGGAGAATGTATGGAATTCTTCCGACGGCATCGTGATCCTGGAACAGCATGGAGTACCAGTTTCCGTCAGCATCATCAAAGATAGCACCCTGGGCAACACCTTTATTATGATAGCCCATATCATCATCCATCACGATTTTTCTCTCGTAAGGTCCTAAGAGTTCCTTGGAACGGTAGCATACTTCACGTCTGCGTTTGTTTCCATCCGTAGGCCATTCAATGAAAATAAGATAATAATAATCGCCGATTTTGTACGCATGGCAGCCTTCACAGCGCAGACTGATATTTTCCTTCGGGGTAGAGAAGAGAAGCTGGTCAATGCCCCCTTCTTTTACACCGGAAGCATCCGGTTTTAATTCCGTAATCCGGACATCGCCGCAGTTATAGAAGATAAAAAGGCGATCACCGTCAAACAGAAGAGAAGGATCGTGATAGATGCCTTCCAGCACATATCTGTCCCATTTGCCGGATTCAATATCATCCGTATAATAGATATAAGTCTGGTTCATTTCATTGCATACAAAGCAGGCATAAAAAAGCCCGTTGTGGTATCTCAGGGAAGTAGCCCACTGGCCGCGTCCGTAAACACCGTTTTTCTCTTTGTTTTCCAGACGGTACATATCATTGTCTTCTACAGAATCAAAGATATAGGACTGGATTTCCCAGTTTACCAGGTCTGTCGATTTCATGATCGGGCATCCTGGCAGTACATGCATGGTAGTGCTTACCATATAAAAATTGTTTCCATGTCTTAATACATCCACATCCGGAATATCTGTCCAGAAGATGGGATTATGTAATGTAATGCTCATAATACTTCCTTTCTTGCATATAATGGTATCATATATAATCATAACATAATGAATAATTGTGTCAATTAGAAAATGAAAAAATGTAGATGGAAAATAAACGGTGTGATATAATAATCTGAAAATCTGAATAGAAAGGAGAATTGTTATGTGGCTTGGAATTCTGATTCCGTTTGTCGGAACGACAATGGGAGCTGCATTTGTATATTTATTAAAGAAAGAAATCAGTATCTTCGTACAGAAAATATTGTCCGGTTTTGCAGCCGGGGTTATGGTGGCGGCATCGGTGTGGTCGCTTCTGATTCCGTCCATGGAGATGTCAGAAAATCTCGGAAGGCTGGCATTTATACCCGCAGCAGCCGGGTTCATGGCAGGTATTTTTTTTCTGCTTTTTCTGGATCATGTGATACCACATCTGCATGTAAGCGAGTCCAAACCGGAAGGGCTGAAGACCTCATTGAAGGAGTCTTCCATGCTGGTACTTGCGGTTACTTTGCATAACATTCCGGAAGGGATGGCAGTCGGGGCAGTGTTTGCCGGAATGGCGGCAGACGATGAAACGATTACACTGATGGGGGCATTGGCACTGGCAATCGGCATTGCAATCCAGAATATCCCGGAAGGTGCGATTATTTCCATGCCGGTGTGCAGTGCCGGAAACAGTAAGAATAAGGCATTTTTGTATGGAATTCTTTCGGGAGTGGTAGAGCCTGTGGGAGCATTGCTTACTATATGGCTGGCAGAATTTATCCTGCCGTTTCTGCCCTATCTTCTTGCATTTGCAGCAGGAGCAATGATCTATGTAGTGGTGGAAGAACTGATCCCGGAGACTTCCAGGGGAGAGCACTCCAATGTCGGAACCATTAGCTTTGCCGTGGGATTTGTACTTATGATGATGCTGGATGTAGCATTAGGATGAAAGGATTTTTATGAAGAAATTAGTTGGTCTGGCAGGTATGCTTGTCCTGGCCTGCCTGTTCCAGGGCTGTGGCAGGAACACGGGCTATGTTCCGGAGAATGCAAAATATGACAAAAGTTTTACCGCCATGGATACTTATATGACCTTTGCGGCATATGGAAAGAACGCAGAGAATGGTCTGGAAGATGCCCGCAGGCGGGTGCAGGAGATTGAAAATATCTGTTCCGTTACAAGGGAAGGGAGCGAGATATATGGGGTAAATCACAGGACAGAAAATACAGTATCTTTGGGAAAAGAAAGTGCAAAGCTTCTGCGGGAGGCAATGACCATCAGCGAAAGAAGCGGCGGGGCATTCGATGTTACGATGTATCCGGTGCTGCAGCTCTGGGGATTTACAGATGGGAAATACCAGGTTCCGGGAGAAGAAGCATTGAAAGAGGCACTGGGGAAAACCGGATATCAGAAGATAAATGTGGATACGGACGGTGTGGAGCTTGAAGCTGGAATGGAAATTGATTTTGGCGGAATTGCAAAAGGATATGCCGGTGACGAAGCGGCGGTGGCATTAAAAAATGCCGGGGTAAAAAGTGCGATTTTAAGTCTGGGAGGAAATATACAGACCGTCGGGACAAAGCCGGATGGAAGTGACTGGAATGTTGCCATCAAAGATCCGGAACATATCGATCAGTATATGGGAGTCCTTAAAGTGAGTAATCAGGCGGTCGTTACCTCCGGAGGTTATGAGCGCTATTTTGAACAGGATGGGAAAAAATACTGGCATATTCTGGATCCAAAGACCGGTTATCCGGCACAGAGTGGACTGCTCAGTGTTACGGTAACTGGCAGCAGCGGAATGGAATGTGATGCATTGTCAACGGCATTTTTTGTGATGGGGCTGGAGAAAGCCATAAATTATTATCAGAATTATGGGGGAATTGAGGCAGTCTTTCTTACGGACACAAAAGAAGTCTGGGTAACGCAAGGGCTGGAAAAATCCTTTACACTGACCGGGGATTATGAAAAAGATAGCATTCATTATATTGAAAAGAAGTCTTAAGAAAGATACAAGAGCATTCGTTGAAAAAAATTTTCAATTAACGCTCTTGTATTTTTTTTATAGATCTAGTATAGTATAACTAAAGTTAGACAAAACTAACTCACAAGAAGAATATGAATTTTGAAATGATGAAATGGTCAGAAGTAAAGATAATAGTTATAAAACAGAAAAGAAAGAGAGGAAAAGAACTATGAGTCTTACAATTATCGGCGGAAATGAATGCATGGAGAGAAAATATGAGGAGATATGCAGGGGCTACGGACATAAAGTAAAGATTTTTACAAAGGCAAGCGGTATGATTAAAAAGAAAATCGGAAGTCCGGATCTGGTGATCATGTTTACAAATACCGTATCACATAAGATGGTAAATTCTGCATCAAAGGAGGCAAAAAGAAGCGGCATACCTGTGCAGTATTTAAAGAGCAGCAGCGGCTCTGCATTGACTGCCCTGCTGGAATCTTATGATGCCTAGCCGAAAGTACTAAAAATATATGAAATCATGTAAATTAAGGTAGAAAAAAGAAGAATATTGTGATAGAATAACTGAAATCAGACAGAAATTAAGAGATCAAAAAACGAATCAGAAGAAAGGTATGATACGATGAAGGTACTAAAGGTTCTGGACAGTGGAGGTTATACACAACAAATGCCTTTGATTTACACACAGACAGTCCGGGCAGTGATAATCCGTGATGGAAAGATGGTAATGCAGAGAAGTAAGAGCGGTGAGTATAAGATTCCGGGCGGCGGCCTGGAAGGGCAGGAAGACAGGTTGGATGCATTATACAGGGAAGTAATGGAAGAAGCCGGGATGGAGATAGATCATAACTCGGTTCGTGAGATTGGTGAGATGATAGAGTTTCGGGCAGATAAGTTTGATTCTTCCAAAAAATTTGAACGGCATACATATTATTATTTCTGCGATATTACAGACCGGCGTTATCCCCTGCAGCTGACGGAGAGTGAGAAGGAACTCGGTTTTGAGTGTGTATGGGAAACTCTGGAAAATATCTATGAGGTAAATAAGGAGAAATGCAAGTCCCCCTGCAGCATCCGGGATACTTTATTTATCAAGATGATGCTGGACGGACAGATTATTCTTTCAGAAAAATAATGGATGAAACCCCGCGTATGACAGGCTGCGCGGGGCTTTTTGCACTTATCCAGGCTGTTTCGTAAAACTGCAAATAAAAAGGCTTGCAAAACACATAAAAAACGGATAAACTATAGGCAGAACATTACAGGCAGGAGAATTTTTTAGATGAAAATACAGGAAGCGGTAAAAAGCAGGATATTGTTGCTCGATGGTGCGTTTGGAACTTATTTTAAAAGCATGCATTATGATTTTGAAAATGCGGATTATCCGGAGAAAGCTACGTTAGAACATGAGGACTGGATTGTCCGGATACATAAAGAATATATTACGGCAGGTGCTGATATTATAAGGACAAACACCTTTGGCATTAACCATGGGATCTGTCAGAGCCGGGAAGAGATGCGGATATTGATTGAGGCTGCGGTAGCGGCGGCGAAAAAGGCAGTCAGCGAATCAGGCCGGGAAGTGTATGTTGCGGGTTCTATCGGTCCGATAAAATATGCAAGTGAGAAAGAAGAAGAAAATGCTTATGAAGAGTATTGTTATCTGATCGATACCCTTTATGAAAATGGAATTAATATTTTTGTATTTGAGACTCTTTCTGATATTGATATGGCACAGAGACTGGCGGCATATGTACGCAATAATATTCCGGAGGCATTTATTACGGTGCAGTTTGTATTTAATAAGATGGGTTATACAAAATATGGCTATAATCTCCAGAGACTTGTGGACAGACTTTCCGAGGATAATAATATAGATGTGTTCGGAATTAACTGCGGAATCGGTGCAGCACATATGTGTGAATTGCTGGAGAAAGTCAGATTCCGGAAAGAATGTAAGATCAGTGTTCTTCCGAATGCAGGATATCAGCAGGATCTTATCGGCAGGGATATGTATTTTCATAATGCGGGTTATTATATGGAATATATGAAGAAAATGCTGGAAATGGGTGTGAATATGATTGGCGGCTGCTGTGGTACGACACCGGAATATACAAAGAAGATGAGAACCTTGCTGGATGAACATCCGCAGGTGCAGGAAAAGAAGATGGCATCACAGGAAGAAAAGGAGCAGAGAATTACGGAAACAAATCCGTTTATGGAAAAATTAAACCGCGGAGAAAAAGTATATGTGGTTGAGCTGGATTCCCCATTCGGAAAGAGTGCGGATAAATTTACGGAAGGAGCGTTTCTGCTGAAGGAAAATCAGGTGGATATGGTTACGATATCGGATTCTCCGATGGCAAAGGCAAGGGCGGATGCGTTTGAGATGGCAATCTATGTGCAGAATAAGACAGGACTTACCATGATGCCGCATATTGCCTGCCGGGATAGAAATGCGATTGCCGTACATGCCGCATTCCTGGGTGCACATATCAATGATATCCGGAATCTGCTCATTATTACGGGAGATCCGGTCGGACGGGAGGACAGGAATGTTATATCACCGGTTTTTGATTTTAATTCCGTGAAAATGATGCAATATCTGAAAAATATGAATGAGGAAATTTTTCAGGATGAGCCGTTTTATTACGGCGGAGCATTGAATTATGCCGGGGCAAATGTGAATGCGATTCTGGCAAAGATGCAGCGAAAGATGGAGGCAGGATGTTCTTATTTCCTGACGCAGCCGGTTTATTCAGACGAGGACATACAGAGAGTCCGGTATTTAAAAGAGATGACGGGTGCAAAAATTCTTTGCGGAATTATGCCGCTGGTCAGCCTGAAAAATGCAAAATTCATGCAGAATGAGATGCCGGGTATCCATGTGCCGGATGAAATCGTAAACCGCTATACCGCTGATATGAAGCGGGAGGAAGCAGAAAAAACAGCCGTGGATATCTGTATCGGGATTGGACAGAAGATGCAGGATTTTGCAGACGGCTACTATATCATGACACCATTCCACAGAGTTACCCTGGTCAATAAAATTATTCAGGGGCTTAGAAATACCGATGCGGAAAATGGTCAGGACTGATTGCCAAAAACAGGTGCGTATGATATGATAGAATTGTCAGATGATAATTCATAATTTGAAATGAGGTGTGTGAATGAAATTATTAATAAAATCAGGAAGAGTCCTGGATCCTTCGGACGGAGTGGACGAAGTCAGGGACTTGTTCGTTTCGGACGGAGTGATTGAAAAAAGCGGAAAAAATCTGGATGAAAAGGCGGATGAAGTTATCGATGCCTCAGGATGTTTCGTCATGCCGGGACTGATTGACCTGCATGTGCATTTAAGAGATCCGGGACTGGAATATAAAGAAGACATAGAGAGCGGTTCGAAAGCAGCAGTGCGTGGCGGATACACGACCATCTGCCCGATGCCGAATACGAGACCGGTTACGGATTGTGCAGAGGTAGTGAAGTATGTCCGTGAGAAAGCTGCAAAGGTCGGTCTGTTAAATGTGCTTCCGGTCGGGGCAGTAACAAAGGGACAGGCAGGAACAGAGGTAACAGATATTGCAGCGATGAAGCAGGCAGGCATCTGTGCCATCAGTGAGGACGGAAAGTCCGTCATGAATGCACAGGTATACCGCAAAGCCATGCGCCAGGCAGCGAAACTCGGTGTTCCGGTATTTGCACACTGTGAGGATATTACATTGGTCGAGGGTGGAACCATGAACGCAGGAAAGAAAAGTGCGGACATGGGACAGAAAGGTATCTCAAATTCCGTTGAGGATGTGATTACGGCGAGAGATATTCTTCTGGCAAAGGAGACCGGTGCCAGACTTCATCTGTGTCACTGCTCTACCGCAGACAGTGTGAGAATGGTACGGGAAGCCAAAGATGAAGGACTGAAAGTGACCGCAGAAGTATGCCCACATCACTTTACCCTGTGTGAAGAAGACATTCCGGGAAATGATGCAAATTATAAGATGAATCCGCCGGTAAGGAGCAGGGAAGATCTGGAAGCACTGCGTGCGGGACTTCATGAGGATGTGTTTGATGTGATATCTACCGATCATGCACCGCACAGCGCGGAAGAAAAAGCAGGCGGATTTGAAAAATCCCCATTTGGTATCGTGGGAAGCGAAACCGCTGTGGCACTGACCATCACAGAACTTGTGGATAAGGGCGTGATTACACCGATGCAGATGGCGGCGAAGATGAGCTGGAATCCGGCAAAGATTCTCGGTATCGACAAAGGCAGCTTAAAAGTTGGAAAAACTGCGGATATCACGATTATTGACCCGGAAGCAGAGTACACCATCGATGTGAATCAATTTGCTTCCAAAGGGAAAAATACCCCATTTCATGGATGGAAGGTAAAAGGAAAAGTAATACGCACCATTGTAGCCGGAAAGACGGTGTACAATGCAGAAGATGAAAAATAAGAGAAAGGTAGAAAATAATGATTAATAAATTAACAGAAAAGATTAAGAAACTGAATGCACCAGTTGTAGTAGGATTAGATCCGATGCTGAATTATGTACCGGAACATATCCAGAAGAAAGCATTTGACGAATTTGGAGAGACACTGGAAGGTGCGGCAGAAGCGATCTGGCAGTTTAACAAAGAAATTATCGATAAGACTTATGACCTGATTCCGGCAGTAAAACCGCAGATAGCCATGTATGAGCAGTTTGGTATTCCGGGACTTGCAGCATTTAAAAAGACCGTCGATTATGCAAAGTCAAAAGATATTGTTGTCATTGGTGATATTAAGAGAGGTGACATCGGTTCTACATCTGCAGCTTATGCCGTCGGACATGTCGGAAAAGTACAGGTGGGAAGCAAAACCTACGTTCCTTTCGATGAGGACTTTGTGACCGTAAATCCATACCTGGGAACAGATGGTGTAAAACCTTTCGTAGATGTATGCAAAGAAACCGGAAAGGGTATCTTCGTACTGGTAAAAACATCCAATCCGAGCAGTGGGGAATTCCAGGACAGACTGGTGGACGGCAGACCATTATATGAACTGGTCGGCGAGAAAGTGGCAGAATGGGGCGAAAGCCATATGGGAGATTCTTACAGCTACGTTGGTGCAGTTGTAGGTGCTACTTATCCAGAGATGGGTAAGGTATTGAGAAAAATTATGCCAAAGACTTATATTCTTGTTCCTGGATATGGTGCACAGGGTGGAAAGGCAGCAGACCTTGCCCCATACTTCAATGAAGACGGGCTGGGTGCGATTGTAAATTCTTCCAGAGGAATTATTGCTGCATATAAGCAGGAGAAGTATGCGAAGTTCGGAGCAGAGAATTTTGCAGATGCTTCCAGACAGGCAGTCGTAGACATGATTGATGATATTACAGGTGCAGTTGGACTGAAATAAGCACGGAGGAGTGGCAGGATGAAACAGAAAGAAGATGCTGTTGTAATCAGCCAGGAGTGTATTGCTCCCGGTGTTTACAGCATGTGGATAAAGACAGATAAAATCGCAGAGGAAACGGTGGCAGGACAGTTTATTTCCGTATACTGTAAGGAAGGTTCGAGAATCCTTCCACGACCGATTAGTATCTGCGAGGTAAAAAAAGAAGAAAAATCTTTAAGAATTGTATACCGGATTGCGGGAAAAGGTACAGAGGAATTTTCTACTTATACAGAGGGTACTTCCATATCCATTCTCGGACCGCTTGGAAACGGATTTTTCAAAAGAGAAAAGAGTGCCATGCTGATTGCGGGCGGAATCGGTGTGCCGCCTATGGTAGAACTGGCAAAGGAATTGAAAAAACAGGGAGTAACAGAGATTATCTCAGTTATCGGCTACCGCGACGGCAATTTATTCCTGAAAGAAGAACTGGAAAAGTACAGTCAGGTTTATGTGGCTACGGAAGATGGCAGTGCCGGTGTCAAAGGAAATGTCATGAATGCGATTCAGGAATATGGCCTGAAAGCCGATGTCATCTATTCCTGCGGACCAAAGCCGATGCTTCGTGCAGTAAAGGAATTTGGTCTGTCACATGAGATTGAGACACAGATTTCCCTGGAAGAAAAGATGGCATGTGGAATCGGAGCCTGCCTTGCATGTGTCTGCCAGAGCAAAGAGGTGGATGACCATTCCCAGGTACATAACAAACGTGTCTGCAAGGACGGACCGGTATTTGATGCAAGGGAGGTAGAACTCTAATGAATACAAAAGTGAATCTTGCCGGAGTAGAACTGAAGAATCCGGTCATGGAAGCCTCCGGAACATTCGGTTCCGGTATGGAATACAGTGAATTTGTCGATTTGAACCAGTTGGGTGCCGTGGTAACAAAAGGTGTTGCTAATGTGCCGTGGCCGGGAAATCCGACACCGCGCATTGCAGAAGTATACGGCGGTATGTTAAATGCCATCGGTCTACAGAATCCGGGCATTGATGTATTCTGTAAAAGAGATATCCCGTTCCTGAAGCAGTATGATACAAAGATTATTGTCAATGTCTGTGGAAAGACAACGGAAGATTATATCGAAGTGGTCGAACGGCTGGGAGATGAACCAGTGGATATGCTTGAAATCAATATTTCCTGCCCGAATGTCAAAGAAGGCGGAATCGCTTTCGGACAGGATCCGAAGGCTGTGGAAGCAATCACAAAAGAAGTGAAAAAGCATGCAAAGCAGCCGGTTATCATGAAGCTAAGTCCAAACGTAACCGATATCACAGTGATGGCAAAAGCGGCAGAAGCCGGCGGTGCAGATGTTCTCTCTCTGATTAATACCATTACCGGTATGAAAATCGATATCGAGAGACAGACCTTTGCCATTGCAAACAAGACAGGCGGAATGTCCGGACCTGCAGTAAAACCGGTAGCCGTGCGCATGGTTTATCAGGTGGCAAATGCCGTAAAGATTCCGATTATCGGTATGGGCGGAATCACAACTGCAGAAGATGCGATGGAATTTATTCTTGCAGGTGCAACCGCAGTTTCCATCGGCACTGCAAACTTCAGCAATCCGATGGCGACCGTGGAATGTGTTCGTGGAATTGAGAGATATATGAAGCGTCATCAGGTAGAAGATATCAATGATTTGATTGGAATTGTAAAATAGTTAGTTTTTATGGGCAGCATCAGGTTCTTAACCGGGCTGCCCATAATATTTTGCACAGATTTTTAACCAGCCGTTTTTCTTCTTTGGTAAACTTATGCTCTTCAAATGTAGCATAACTGATTTTCTGCAGAAATGCCCCTAATTCTTCCAGATCTGCCGTATTGTTTTTTCGTAGATAATGTTCTTTCAGAAAGCCGAGCTGTTCCCTGTGTGAATGACAGGAGGAAAAAGCCGGCTGTTTTTTTCTGATTTTATCACAGGTCAGACTGTAAATCCTGATGAGTTTGCCGGGAGTTGTACAGTAAAAATATCTGAGATACCACAGAACAAGGCTGAATATCAGGGCAGAATCAATGCACAGGAGCAAGCCGGGAAAGGTTGTTTCTACAGAGGAAATGTTGCCGTCCGTCTGTCTGCTGTCGGTCTTCGTATTACGGCTGATGGTTAAAAAGGACGGAGTCTGCTGCCCGAAAAGTCCTGCAAGGGAAGAGAGCAGGGAAGCAGAACTGGATTTCTCCGAGCCGGCTGGTGTAAATTCTGCGATGCGCCAGCCGAAGTTTTCATCATAGTACTCAACCCATGCATGTGCCTGCGAATCGTTGATTTCACAGCGCAGAACACCGGATTCTTCCAGTTCGCGGTAACCTTTATGGTAATCATTCACATCTTTATTACGCAAGACTGTGCCGTCCTGCATTTCGGATGCCCCCAGTGCATAGCCTTCTACATAACGGGCGGGAATACCGAGGGAGCGAAGCATTAATACGGCAGAAGAAGCAAAATGTGCACAGTATCCCTTCTTTGATTTGGTCAGGAAATATGTTACAAAATCTTCTTTGGACGGAGTTTTTCCGGGCATCAAGGTATAAGTATATTCTTCAGAAAACAGATTCTGTATTTTTGCAATAATCTCATCCGTAGTTCCGCTGAGCTTCTTATCCTTACATAAGTTCTGAATTACTTCTGCATTGTCCTCCGGGACAGAAAGATAGAACTCATGTTCGCTTTGCTGGAGAATACGATGCGAAACGGTCTGATGGTATGGGTATACCACATAATTGGCATAGGAATCCTCCGCAGTTGTATTTTCCTCGTCGGAATAGTAAGGCACATAGGAATACAATGGAGATGCCCCGACATTGCGGATTCGTATGAGTTCTTTTTCAGAAAAGGGAAGATTATTTTCAAAATCTTTTTTCAGGGAAAATACTTCGCTGATCAGATCGTCATAGGGAACAAAGGTTTTAGAATCCTTAAAATCATCCGTACTTAGCCAGCGGTTGTGATCGTAGGTAATTCCCACATATCCGCGCAGATAAAGTGTACCGGCATTAAATGGGGAGAATTCTGCAATCAGATCGGTCTCATAATCCGGCTGGATAGCATAGATTCCCCCAAGAACACCTCCTGCCATGCCGCCCGCACCGGTATAATTATTAAAGAAGCCGCTCAATCCAAACTGGAGAAGTGTGGCTGTTTTTTCATAGCCGGCAGTTTTAAAGTCCGGCTCCGTGTAATTTTTCTGGTAAAGCGAATCCGGAAAGATCAGGGAAAAAATAAGGACGAAAATACTAATCATTCCCCAGAGTCCGCCGATAAAAACGAGTTTTGTCCGCGGAGTAATTTTATTTTCCAGATTTTCCCTTCCTCGGTGCATCCACCGGAAAGCCAGAAGCAGAAGGTAACCGCAGATAAGAAGCACACTCCAGAAGAATCCTGGCTCCTGATGTACATAAACCGGAATGGCAAAAGCAGGAAACGTGTATACAACGGAAGAAATAACACTTTTTTTCCGGCTGACGGCGGATGCAATGGGGATCAGAAGAAACATACCGATAAATATGGTAAATACTGTAACGGCATTCATGGTATCAGAAACCAGAAGCCGGTATTCCTGCCCGTCCGTCGCTCCGACATAGGCGGAAAGAGCGGTAATGGTTTCATTTAAAATATAGTAAAAGCCTGTATTAATATAATTTCCCAGGGAAGAAACACCTAGAAAATAGATGATAAAATAACAGACATAGCCCAGAAAACGCCGGAAACTGGAGCGAAGCATATTGATATGCAGAAAAACAGCAGCGAGAAAGAAGCAGAAAATGACAACAATTAAATCGCAGCTGATGTCAAAAGCGGACAGAAAACCGCACAGACTTCCGGCGATAAGGAAAAGGGAAATTGCCGCATCCGGAAGAACAGAGAAAAATTCAGTTTTCAATTTCGCTGTAAAATGTATTAAATGTTTCATAATTACCATCCTGATTGATTAAAATATCATGTTCCGTAAATGTTTCATGTTCAAAGTAAGCTGTCTCTGGCAGCGGAGTCTGGAGCAGCTCGCAGAAATACTGATCCAGTATCTCATCCTCCTCGATGGGATAGTTCTGTAAATCTGCCGGAAAGCTGTCCGGCAGACAGAAAACGGGGAAGTATTCCAGGTTAAGACAGTACAGGGCAAGGGAATATGCCCGGTCAAGAATCCGGTTTATCTTCTCAGTATCATTTGCGGACAGCTCAAGGTAAATACGGGGAGAACTGCCGCTTTCCTGCTGATATTGCTTTACCATAAGGGCAGAGGTTCTCGCACTGAGTTTCCAGTGAATCCGGTTCAGCGGATCTCCCGGCAGAAACTCACGGATGTGGGAATATTCATCCGAACCGGCAGTCTGGATGAATGACACACAGGCATTTTCGGTAAGCCGTCGTTCCTGGTCTGATAATCCGGCAGGAACGGGAAGAATGGCAGAAGACGTCGTTATGGAAATGGTTTTCTTAAAATCTGCGATTCCAAAGAAATCAGAAACTGTCATGGAAAGGAGATGCAGAGTCACCGAACCGCAGGCATCCGTTGGAGCAGTGATTGTAAATCTGGAAAATCTGCCGGGAGAACAGATCCGGTTTCTGGTTTTGTCTGAAGTGTTAAGAAAAGTATTTTCAAAAAAGAAAAGGACAGTTACGATCAGCAGTGGAAAAACGGAGGAGTTCCGGATTTCAACCGTAAAATTACAGGGACTGCCGCGGGTTATCTGCTTGTCCGATGCATGGACGGATAATGCCGTATGCTTCAGCATATAGGCGGTCACGCACAGGGATACCGCAGGAATCAGAATCAGACAGATGAGGAGCACAAGCGTAAAATAACTATGAAAATAGAAGATGGCAAAGAGATCTGCACAGACCAGAAGTAACAGCCGCAGGATGGAAAGTGGATGCAATTTTTCACATACAATCATGGTAACCTCCTGATTTTATTTGGTTGTCGTGGCTGGAAGAGCGACAGAATCAATCACGCGCTCAAGGACCTGTTTCTGTGTCATGCCCTTTGCTTTTGCGGTATGGCTTAAGCGGATCCGGTGTCCGAATACATCAGGGAGAACTGTTATGATATCTTCCGGAATGACATAATCCCGCAGATTCAGAAATGCCATTGCCTTTGCCATGTTTAACAGGGAAAGGGATGCACGCGGGCTGGCACCGGATGCCAGATGGGAATCCGTTCTGGTATGCTCCGTAAGTGTTACGATATAATCATAAATGGAATCCGCCACATGAATATTCTGCACATCCCTGCGGATAGTAATCAGTTCTTCCGCAGTCAGAACCGGTGTAAGTCCGGTTAACTGTTCTCTGGTGCGATCCTTAAGAATAGTAATGGCATCCTGATGGGAAGGATAGCCGAGAGAGGTGCAGATCATGAAGCGATCCAGCTGTGATTCCGGAAGAAGCTGTGTGCCGGAAGAACCGATCGGATTTTCGGTTGCAATGACAATGAACGGGGACGGGACAGGATGCGTGACGCCATCCACGGTAATGCTTCCCTCCTCCATGATTTCAAGAAGTGCGGACTGTGTTTTTGGGGAAGTACGGTTGATTTCATCCGCAAGGAGCAGGTTGGTCATGGCAGCCCCCGGACGATATTCAAACGAATCCGTCTTTGCATTGTACATGGAGAATCCGGTAATATCTGCCGGCAATACATCCGGGGTAAACTGAACCCGTTTGTAGTCAAGTCCCAGAATTTTAGACACAGCGACAGCCAGCGTTGTTTTTCCAACACCTGGAACATCTTCCAGCAGAATGTGACCGCCTGCAAAAACAGCTGCAAAAACTTTCCGGATAATATCTTCTTTTCCTCGCAGCACTTGATTCATGGTATTTTTCAGGAGAAATAACTGATCTTTCATTTTTCATTACCTTTCCATTTTGATATTAATATTTATAGTGTACCATATTACACAGGAAAATTATAGAAAAAAATTGGAATATTTTTCAAAAGCGATTGAGATTTTAAGAAAACTATGTTACTATTAAAAAGTGTAAAACAGGTATTCTGGAAAAGTAAAAACGGGCAAAGGCCTTGAATATAGGAGGTTTCTAAAAATGGAACAGTATAAACAGGAATTTATTGATTTTATGGTGGAAAGCGATGTGCTGAAATTTGGTGATTTCACTTTAAAAAGTGGAAGAAAATCACCGTTTTTTATGAATGCGGGAGCATATGTGACAGGAACCCAGCTGATGCGGCTTGGCGAATATTATGCGAAGGCAATCCATGAAACTTATGGGGATGATTTCGATGTATTGTTTGGACCTGCCTATAAGGGAATTCCAATCAGTGTAGTGACTGCAGTTGCATATGCAAAATTATACGGAAAAGAAGTAAGATACTGCTCAGATCGGAAAGAAGAGAAGGATCACGGTGCCGACAAGGGAGGATTCCTTGGAAGTAAATTAAAAGATGGAGACAGGGTTATCATGATAGAAGATGTAACCACATCCGGAAAATCCATGGAAGAAACTGTTCCAAAGGTAAGAAATGCAGCAGATGTAACGATTATCGGACTGATGGTTTCCTTAAACCGTATGGAAGTGGGACTTGGCGGAAAAGTAAGTGCATTGGATGAGATAAAAGAAAGATACGGATTTGAAACGAGTGCCATCGTATCCATGGCAGATGTTGTGGAACATCTTTACAATAGAGAATGTAACGGAAAAGTTGTTATTGATGATGAATTAAAGAAAGCGATTGATGCATACTATGCACAGTACGGTGTAAAAGCAGAATAATCAGATTCAGGAGGCAGAATTTTGGAAGAAAAGACATATAAATTATTAAAGAGTTCAGGAGCTGCAAATATTGCGATGGGAATTATAGCAGTGGTAACTGGTTTGACAGTTGGAATTATCTCGATTGTAAATGGTGCAAAACTGATAAAAGGAAAAAAATATATTTCATTTTAAGACAAAAGAGGGCTGCTGCAGATGATGTGGCAGCTTTGCTGTTATGAAGTTTTAATATCAGTAATTAGTGGAGGAATGTAATGTTCAAAAGGAAACATTATAAATTTACGGACAAGAAATCATCCGGAAAAGGAATGATTTCCACGGCATTGTTTGTGTGCACGGCCGCAATGATTATTTATGGAATCTGGCTGTCATTCCGGGCGCATGGAATGGGAGGTACGATTGTGGGTGCAATGGGAACAGGCGGTTTTGTACTTTCTTTTATCGGACTTTTGCTGGGAGTTGGAAGTCTGAAGGATGAAAATGTGTTTCATACCTTTTCCTGGATTGGAGCGGTTGGAAATGCGATTTTATGGTTTGCAATTCTGGTATTTATTATGATTGGAATTTAGGAGAAAAGAGATGCAGAATAAAGACGAGAGATTAAAAAGGCAGTTTGAATTTCTGCTGGAAACAGATAAGATGAAAACGATTGGCAGACAGACATATATTGCAAATGCAACAAGAAAAGAGAATGATGCGGAACATTCCTGGTCACTTGCACTGATGTGTATGCTGTTTTCTGAATATGCCAATGAAAAAATAGATGTGGGACATACCATGGAAATGGTTCTGGTGCATGATCTGGTAGAGATAGATGCAGGCGATACTTATGCTTATGATTCGGACGGGAACCAGACAAAGAGGGAAAGGGAACTTGCAGCAGCAGACCGCATTTTCCATATCCTTCCGGATGAACAGGCAGAGCATATACAGAGTTTGTGGGATGAGTTTGAAGCCGGGGAAACTCCGGAAGCAAAGTTCGCCAATACACTGGACAAGGTACAGCCACTGCTGTTAAACCATACGACGGGCGGAATCTCATGGAAAGAACATGATGTCCGGGCGGAGCAGGTTATCAGCAGAAATGCAAAAACCCCGGAAGGCTCAAAAGTGTTATGGGATTATTGTATGGAGCTTATAAAAGAAAACGTAGAAAAGGGAAATTTAAAATAAATGGAGGCATGGAAGGATGAATAAATTCGCTTATCTTGAGGAAAACATAGAAATAAGTGAACGTTTTGAACTGGTTTCAGACAGGGTAAAGGGAATCGTTTATGAGACAACGGTGGAGCAGCCGTTTCGTGACTTCTTTATAAAAGAAGCACAGTTTCTTCTGACGGTTTTTAATTTATACGAACAGGTACAATATGGGGATTACGATAAGTTTTCCTTAAAAGAACTGGAAGAAAAAAATGAAATACTGTATGGCGAACTGAAAGACCATTATGAGGAAAGTTATCTCAATCCTGCCTATGCGCATAAGATGCTTGGTGAGGAATGTGGAAAGGAATTATCCTGGCTTGCGGTAAAACTCAGAAATTCCATCATTCCGGCAATGATTCAGCGGCTTTCGGATATTGTAATTTATGCGGAGCTGTTTGTTGAAATTTATAATATATTTGAAAATTCAGACAGCCGGAAGAAGGATATCCATTCTGCAATCTACTGGTTTGAGCATGATTATTCCGAAGTTTTTCTGGAACATTCATTCCGGGAAATGCTGGATGAGAACTGTTCTGTATATCTGGATATTGTGATGTATTCCGATCTGGATGATGACAGGTACCTGTACCGGTACGGCAGAAATATTACGGAAAATGAAAAGAAAACAAGAAGACTGCTGCAGACTTTTTCAGAGGAAGAGATTGAAGCAATGGCGGCAACCTACACGGAAGGATACCGCAAAGGATTTGAACTGGCAGGAAAGGATCTGTCTAAAAAGGGAACGGTGGAAATTCGTTATGCAGTCGGTTTTGAGCGTATGATAAGAGCTGCCGTCAGACAGTTTGAAAAGATGGGACTTCATGCGATTATCCGGACAAAGGGGGTAGAAACAACACCGGTAAACCGGCAGTATCTCTACGATCATCAGAATGATGAGGGATTGTTCCTGGATAAAAATATCGTTGGGCGCAGGCTGGAAGTGACCAGAAATGTATTTGAAAAATACAAGGAGCAGGCGGCGAAGATGGCAGGCCCGGCAGTGTTGGAAATCTTCGGCGAGGATGGATTTACCCCGGTAAATAAACCGGAGAATATTACACTGACGGAGAAACAGCAGAAATTAAATGTTGAATATAACAATGAATATGTGCAGATTTATTATCAGTACATTCCGGGAGAGGAAAGAAGCTTTACCATTATTGCTTATCCGGTCGCAGAAATTGGCAGTGATTACGAACAGATATTCCGTGAAACGATGAGGATTAATAATCTGGATCCTGAGCTTTACGGAAAAATACAGGATAAGATTATCCAGGCACTGGATCAGGCGGAATACGTCATAGTCCATGGAAAGGGAGAAAACTGTACGGATATGAAAGTGAATCTCCATGAGCTGAAAGATCCGCAAAAACAGACAAATTTTGAAAACTGCCTTGCAGATGTGAATATTCCGTTAGGTGAGGTATTTACTTCGCCGGTGCTGACGGGAACGGAAGGAATCCTAAATGTCAGCCGTGTTTACCTGAATGGTTTGAAATATATAAATTTAAAAATCTGGTTTAAAGAAGGAAAGACTTATAAATTTACCTGCGATAATTTTAAAACTGAAGAAGAAAATCAGAAATTCATCCGGGAAAATCTTCTGAATTTCCATGAAAGCCTTCCGATTGGGGAATTTGCAATTGGTACAAATACGACCGCATATGTGATGGCGGATAAATATGATATTGTATACAAGATGCCGATTCTTATTGTAGAAAAGATGGGACCTCATTTTGCGGTGGGTGATACCTGCTACAGCCATGAAGAAGAGGAAAAAACGTATAATCCAGATGGAAAAGAAATCATAGCAAAGGAAAATGAAATCAGTGCCTTGCGGAAAGAGGATATGCAGAAAGCATATTTTGGCTGTCATACAGATATTACGATTCCGTATGAAGAGATTGGAGAGATTACGGCAGTATGTGCAGATGGCAGAAGAATACCGGTAATTCAGAATGGAAGATTTGTGTTAGCCGGAACAGAGGAACTGAATAAACCTTTTGATGAAAAATAAGAAAATTATTGACTTGCAAATTGATATGAAGTACAATAAAGAATAGTATTTTTTGGTTGAAATACTGAAAAGAATGATAATATAAAAGGAGATAGAAGACATGGCTAAAGTTGGTATTGTAATGGGCAGTGATTCAGATCTTGAAATCATGGGCAAGGCAGCAGACGTGTTGGAAGAATTAGGAGTGGATTATGAAATGACGATCATTTCTGCACACAGAATGCCGGATATATTCTTTGACTATGCAAAGTCAGCAGAATCAAAGGGAATGAAGGTAATAATCGCAGGTGCAGGAGGAGCAGCACATCTGCCGGGTATGTGTGCAGCATTATTCCCGATGCCGGTAATCGGAGTCCCGATTCATACGAAAGCACTCGGAGGAGTAGATTCCCTTTATTCCATCGTACAGATGCCGGGTGGAATTCCAGTGGCAACCGTAGCAATCAACGGTGGTCTGAATGCCGGATTACTGGCAGCAAAGATTCTTGCAACATCAGATCCGGAACTTTTGGGTAAATTAAAGGTTTATTCTGAAAATATGAAGGAAAAAGTTGT
>ERZ791734.915-NODE-915-length-32041-cov-18.624211_pt1 | contig 32041 bp, 29 predicted proteins | sample MGYA00509953_ERZ791734 | MGnify/ENA primary metagenome ERZ791734 (study PRJEB30046, sample SAMN00792038) | human gut metagenome | study: EMG produced TPA metagenomics assembly of the A metagenome-wide association study of gut microbiota in type 2...
CTGGCAACGATCACTTTTCCCCGTAAGGCAGCTGGTAGAGCACAACCTTAGGAGGGGGCTGTTATATCCATTTAACTAAGGAAACATATTGTTGAATGACTCTTATCGCTTAAGCAAAAAGTCAGTCAACATTTTTATTATATCAGATTTTACCGTATTGTCAAACATAGAATATCTAGAATTCCACCTGACCCTGCAGCCAGATTCTTCCCTTGAATCTTCTGCCCTCAGCCGGCTCACCGATTAAGTCGCGTGCATTGATGCACATATCGAACACGATGTCATTACATTCAAGCGTCATGACATACACATCCTCGCCTGTGTAATTGTTGGAAAGCATGCGTGATTCCACGATATTTCCGACAACGGAATAGCTGTCGCACTCGAAACCGCTCGGCATGAACGATGAATCAACTATCGTGAATACATCCTCATTGTGCATTCGCTTGTATATATCAGTGTAAGTATCTAAATCCTCTATTGTGAGGTTATCAATTGCCGCCGTGTCACCTTTTTTTGCAAGGTTGATAAGATTATTGCGGGCTGCCGTTGCCGCCCTGCACTTATCAATCTGATGTTCACTCTTGTTTACCGGAAGCAGAACCGTTCCCTCATTAGCCATTGCCGCTATCCTGACCGTCTTGTCGTTAAAGTCAGCCATAATAGGCTTGCTCATCAGATAATCAATCGGATTGCTCAGATGAAAAATAAGCGCGATACCTCTTCCCGGCTCATCGCAGAGTGCGTTGAAGGCTTCTCTCTCCGTCTTTCTTCCGATTGAAACCTCGCTCTCATAGCTCTCTACAGAACCGTCAAGAAACGGAAAAACATAATCAAGCTTAAAGCTTTTTCTTTTAGGGTCGTAAAATCCATTGAGGGATATTCCGCATACTTTATTAAAATAGTGCTTTATCTGAGCCGGAAACACCTTATCTCCCGGGAGATAAGGTATATCCGAGTACATTACAGTGCTTTTTTCGATACTCTCTTTGATAATCTGCCTGATGAGTTTATCGTATTCTCTTCGTGTATTTATACTTCCTAAGCCCACAGCTTTTAAATATAAATGCATGAGCACTCCTCTCTATTATAATTAATGCCGGGCAATTGAGAAACGCAATTTTGACGATACACAGTTGTGCAAATTTAACAAATTCGCAAGCAGGTACTATGAATCCGCCGGTACTTAGGCAGTGTATTTTACTGCGTTAATGTACCGTTGCGCGATTCATGTAGCGAGAGCGTGCCTGTGGTGAATTGTTAAATTTGTACAACGTCCGCTTTCAAATATATAGTTTCGCAATTACCTGATAATTAATGCTTCTTTTCAATCTTTTCCATTCCACCCATATACGGTCTTAATACCTCAGGGATATTTACGGAACCGTCAGCATTTAAGTTGTTCTCTAAGAAAGCGATGAGCATTCTCGGAGGTGCAACAACCGTGTTGTTAAGTGTATGTGCAAAATAGTTGCCATTCTCACCCTTAACGCGAATCTTGAGACGTCTTGCCTGTGCATCGCCTAAGTTAGAGCAGCTTCCTACCTCGAAGTACTTCTTCTGTCTTGGTGACCAGGCCTCAACGTCGATAGACTTAACCTTAAGGTCAGCGAGGTCTCCTGAACAGCACTCAAGTGTTCTTACAGGAATATCCATGCTGCGGAATAAATCTACTGTGTTCTGCCAGAGCTTATCGAACCACATCTTGCTGTCCTCAGGCTTACATACAACTATCATCTCCTGCTTCTCGAACTGATGGATTCTGTATACACCTCTCTCCTCAATGCCATGAGCACCCTTCTCCTTACGGAAGCAAGGTGAATAGCTTGTAAGCGTTCTTGGAAGTGTATCCTCAGGAAGAACCGTATCTATGAACTTACCAATCATGGAATGCTCACTTGTTCCGATAAGGTAAAGATCCTCTCCCTCAATCTTGTACATCATGGCATCCATCTCGGCAAAGCTCATAACACCTGTTACAACTTCGCTTCTGATCATAAAAGGAGGTACACAGTAAGTAAAGCCCCTGTTAATCATGAAATCTCTTGCGTAAGCGATAACTGCTGAGTGAAGTCTTGCAATGTCGCCCATGAGATAGTAAAAGCCATTACCGGCAACCTTTCTTGCACTGTCTAAATCAATACCATCAAATGACTCCATAATATCTGTATGATAAGGAACCTCAAAATCAGGAACAACCGGCTCGCCGTAACGTGTAATCTCCACGTTCTCACTGTCATCCTTACCGATTGGAACGCTTGGATCAATGATGTTAGGAATAACCATCATAATCTTCTTAATCTTCTCCTCAAGCTCTGCCTCCTGCTTCTCAAGCTCTGCAAGTCTTGCAGCATTCTCAGCAACCTGCTTCTTAACAGCTTCTGCCTCTTCCTTCTTGCCCTGTCCCATAAGAACACCTATCTGCTTGGAAAGCTGGTTTCTTGCTGCTCTGAGCCCGTCAGCCTCAGACTTAGCCGCTCTGCTCTGCTCATCAAGTGCGATAACTTCATCTACTAACGGAAGCTTGGAATCCTGAAATTTCTTTCTGATATTTTCCTTAACTATCTCAGGGTTCTCTCTGACAAATTTCATATCTAACATATTCTTTTCCTCTTTTCCGCACGCATGTGCTCTTCTTTTTTGTAAGCATAAATTCTGCCTGCCACCGCTTAAATGCAGGACACTACTGTGCATAATAATACATCACATTTAATGATTTTTCAATAGAAATCAGGCTCTTTTCTTATACATCAGTGCCCATTGCCTGACTTAAAGCCTGTCTTTCTTCATCACCGAGAGTTATAAAGGATTCACCCTTTATAATCTCCTTGACGTATGTATAGCAGCCTTCTCTGCTGTGCATTGCATTGATGATATAACCATTGTTGCTGTTATCAAGCATTGCAAGTGCAAAGCTCAGCTTACCTCCCATCTCATTGAATGCATCATACTTAACAACGCCGAGCTTAGTATATACCGTCTGCATATCCTCATTAAGCTTTGTAATCTGTGAAGTATGCTTATCCGTAATCTCAACAAGCTCTTTAATTTTTGCAAAGTGGTCCAGCATTGAGTCCTCAAGGTTCTCAGCCGTCCTACCGTTCATAAATATTCTGTAATTTCTTCTCATCTTTTTAAGTCTTACCATAGTTACGATGAGTAATACAAGTATAACAATACTTGCTACTGCCAATACACATATACTAATACCCATAATCAAAAAAAGTGTATTCGCACCAAGCTTATCAAATATTGATAATGCCGCCATGTGTTTTATCCTCTTTCATCCTTTATTTTTTCTCTATGAGTTCCATTATTCGTTCAAACTCTTCTCTTGAACCATAATCTATCTCAATTTTACCCTTGTTGTTCTCCTTATTATGAATTACAACCTTACTGCCGAATACTATCTTGAGCTTTTCTTCGTAATCCCTATAGACAAAATCATTTGAAGGAACTGCCTTAGGCTTCTTCTCTGTCCTGCCGTTTGCAATGTCCTTCACCATTTTTTCTATCTCTCTTACGCTAAGCTTCTCATCAAATATTCTCATTGCAGCATTGTACTGCTCATCCCCGTCTTCAATGGCAAGAAGTGCGCGGGCATGACCCGCTGAAATCATATCATCAATGAGCATCTGTTGTACTCTTGCATCAAGTTTTAACAGTCTCATAGAGTTGGTGACTGCCGCTCTGCTCTTAAATACTCTCTCAGCCACCTCATCCTGCTTAAGATTGTATTCCTTGATAAGCCTCTGGAATGCCTGAGCTTCTTCGATTGGGTTTAAGTCCTCTCTCTGAATGTTCTCTATAAGAGCAATCTCCATTATCTCCTGATTGGAATAATCTCTGATTACAACCGGAACCTCCTTGATGCCTGCTTTCTTCGCGGCTCTCCATCTTCGCTCTCCGGCTATAATCTCATAGTATCCGTCTCTTTTCTGTACAAGAAGTGGCTGTAATATTCCGTACTGACGTATTGATTCTGCCAATTCTTCAAGCGCGTCTTCCTCGAATACTTTTCTCGGCTGCTCTCTGTTCGGCTCAACAGAGTTGATATTCACCTTGATTTCCGTAGGCTCCTTTACAACAACCTCTTTCTCAACTATTTTTTCAACTACCCTAGGCTTTGCCTCGGCTACAACCTTGCTGTCCTCAGGTATTAGGGAATTGAGTCCCTTTCCAAGTCCTCTTTTAGCTGCCATATTGTACCTCTCGTATTATATTTGTACCATTGCCCTTTAATATTACTGTTATAAGTTTAAAATGTTAACTTTTAAAATATTAACCATTATCTTAAAATTCTAACCTTCCCAATCTTCATCCCCCCGATGAATGACTTCCTCCGCCAAAAGTCTGTAGCTTTCTGCACCCGCTGATTTTGAATCGTAGTAATTAATCGGAAGTCCGTGGCTTGGTGCTTCAGCAAGTCGTACATTTCGTGGAATGATTGTCTTATATACTGTATGCTTCAGGTTTTCCTTTACATTTTCAACAACCTGAAGTGACAAATTGGTTCGCGCATCATACATTGTAAATACGACACCTTCCATCTCAAGTTCAGGGTTAAGTCTTTTCTGAACAAGACTGATAGTGTGCATCAACTGTGACAATCCTTCCAGCGCATAGTACTCGCACTGTATAGGAACCAGCACCGTATCTGCCGCTGTCATGGCATTGACCGTCAGCATGTTGAGCGACGGTGGACAATCGAGAATAACAAAATCGTATTCTTCCTTAATCTCCGCCAAAGCTTTTTTTAAAATAAATTCTCTATCCTCTATTCCAATCAAATCAATCTCCGCTCCCGCAAGGTTAACATTTGACGGAATCACATCCAGTCTCTCAAAATCAGTATGAACGAGGCAATCTCTTACCTGACATTCACCTATCATCAACTGGTAGACAGTAAGTTCGGCAGCCTCCTTATCAATTCCAAGTCCGCTCGTTGTATTTCCCTGAGGATCGGTATCTACAACAAGCACCTTTTGTCCCAGCTCTGCCAGACAGGAAGACAAGTTGATAGTGGTGGTTGTCTTTCCAACGCCACCCTTTTGATTAGCGATTGCGATTATTCTTCCCATGAGGGCCTCCTATAATATAAATTATATACCGGACGTTGGGAAAATATATAATTACCGCTTCGCACGCTCTCGCTGCATTACATCACGTAGCGGTGCATAAACTGATAAAATACATCAGCTAAGCACCGACGGATGTAAAGCACGAAGCTTGTAATATATATATTTCCCCAACTGTATATTGTATAAATTCACATGAATGTTTCTGTTTTATATTTGGATAGTTTATTCATGCAATGTTCATTATAACAGCTTTGTCTTGTAATTGCTATATGTTTCACGTGAAACTTTTATTTTTTATTATAATTTGATAAATTGATATCAGGGTCAAAAGGTCAGAAGTCCGATGCGAGCTTGCTTGCGTGAGGATTTTTGACATTGTGACCCGCCAAAAATATGAGTAAGAAGCCATTTTTCATAGAAAAATGTGCGAATTACGAATGTTTTTGAGAATTGTGGGAGCACGCAGTGCGGAGCAATTCGATATCATTGAGGTCAAAATACCTTTTGACCTCAACATCATAAATTTAATTTACAGAAATCCGGGCATATGTTTCACGTGAAACATTTCATATAAGAATGCTTTATCACACACTTATATATCATTTTCTTCTCAAAATAGGAAGAGCAATGTTTCACGTGAAACATTGCTCTTCCTTATGCAATAAAAAATATAAACTGTGTACACAAAAGATTAATAAGTAATCTTAATGAGATTATTCTTAATTGCAAACACAGCCGCCTGAGTCCTATCAGACACTGATATCTTCTTAAATATATTCGAGACATGATTCTTGACCGTTCGCTCACTTATATTAAGACGGCTTGCAATCTCCTTGTTGAATAATCCTTCCGCCAGCAGCTTAAGTACGTCAATCTCTCGTCTGGTGAGATCATTCAATTTATCGACCGCTGTATCTCTGATGGATACCTTTTCATCAAGCACTGACTTAAGTTCCGGTTCAATATACATCTCACCGTTATAAACTGAATGTATTGCCTTGCGTAGTGAATCCAAATCCGTTTTCTTTAATATATATCCGTCACATCCCATATCGACAGCCTTCAAAAGATAATCCGGCTCTTCCTTAGCAGTCATAATAAGAACTTTAGCACTCATCTTCTGATCTCTCATAATCTGAAGCACTTTAAGTCCATCAAGATTAGGCATGGATATATCCAATAAAACGACATTAGGATTGGTCTTGTTAATTGCGTTAAGACATTCATAGCCGTCTGATGCTTCTGCAACGACTTCTACATCACTTGTACTTTCAAGTATGCACTTAACACCTTCTCTGACAATTGTATGGTCATCTGCAATTAATACATTAATTGGCATCTGCACTTTCCTCCTTCAATATGCCGACAAGTTCTAACTTTGCCCGCACTATATCATTGTCCATCAGTTGTAAAATAAATTCCAGCTTATTATAAATATCTAATTTAAGACCTTTACCATTTTTATTTAAAGACATTTCATATAAATGTCTATATTTGTCAACATTTGTTTTATTAATCTGAAGCTCCTCTTTTATATCAGACAATTCTTTTTCAAGTTCCTCTTTACGATTCTTAATCTTAATCAGCTCTTCCCTATCAAGACTCTTCTCATAGCAATCCACTTGAAAAACATAATCCGGAGCATCCTCCCTCACGGATATACTGTTCTCTCTCTCCGTAAGCTTGTCGAACTCATTATGTATGCACTGCACCTGATTTTCCAGATTTTTTCTTTTAAAGTCTGCTTTATTTAATTCACCTTTAAAATAAGCCACAATTTCATCCATAGATAACACCATATATTATATACTGGTAAATTTGTCCTATAATGTAAGATTATATACTAAAAAACAGTGTTTGAAAAGTAATTATTAAAAATATATTAATTTTACAGCATTAATGTGCTTTATATTTTTAAATCATGCTTGCGGGATAAAATCAAATAGACTATACTTATTATAATTAGGTAATTGCGAAACACAATTTTACGATATACAGTTGTGCAAATTTAACAAATTCGCAAGCAGGTACTATGAAGCCGCCGGTACTTAGGCAGTGTATTTTACTGCGTTAGGTACCGTTGCGTGATTCATGTAGCGAAAGCGTGCCTGCGGTGAATTGTTAAATTTGTACAACGTCCGCTTTAAATTATATAATTTCGCAATTACCTAATTAATATAATCCGTGAAAGGAGATTACCATGAATAAAAAGAAAAAACATCCTTTACTCCGCGCTGCCGGAATCGCCCTCGGATGTATGGCAGTGTATAATACCTATGAATATAAAAAAGCCACATCGGGCGATGCCAACCATCGTGAAGACTGCCGTGTATACACCGGACGCTTTGGAGATATATCATACAAGCATTACGGAAGCGGAACCCCTGTGCTCCTTATCCACTCATTAGACCCTGCCGCTAATATGTCTGAATGGATTCCGACGGCATTAGAGCTTTCAAAGAATAATTCGGTATATGTTATCGACCTTCCGGGATGCGGCTTTTCAGATAAAAGCACAGTTAACTACTCTGTGTATATGTATGCCCTTGCGATAAATGACTTTGTAAAAAACAGAATATGCAGAAGCCATGAGACAAGCGGTATTCATGCTGTTGCAAGTGCAGCATCAGCTCCTCTTCTTCTCAGTGCTGCAGTGCTCATGCCGAATCTCTATTCCGCAATAAGCTTTATAAATCCAATCAATATGGAGAATGCATACTGCAATCCATCCACTAATCCATACATTGTTAAAGGACTTCGCGCCGTGTACAATACACCTGTCATAGGCTCATTTATATACAATACACAGTATAACCGCAAAGCCATCCACGATGCATTGTCAAGAATACCGGGACTTAAAGTTGAAGAGAAAGAAAAACTTACAGATTCAATGTACGAAGCAGCCCACACGGGCGGATACTACGGCAGATTTCTCTATTCAAGCATACATGGAAATCTGTTAAACGTGGATATAAAGCGCATGCTTGACAAGCTCAGTACACCTCTGCTTATTGTAAGCGGAAGTGACAATAAGCCTGCAAAGAAGTCTTTATCCACATTTGACCGTGAAAATGAAAATATATCCACAATAATACTTGAAGATATCAACACGCCTCAGTATGAATGTCCTGAAAAGCTTGCCGATATCCTCAATAAAAGTTTTTAATCTTTTAATTTAATTATGCAGCCTGATTTCACGATAAAGGCTCTTTTGACGGCAGTCCCGCTTTCCTCGGATATTTTTTGGAAGTTGCTGCCGTCTTTTTTATTACAACAAATGTCCTGTCAATATCCGTGTCCGGAAGAGTGAACTTGTGAACATCGGTAATCTCGCCGCCTAAGAGCTTTACCGCCCTCTCACCTGCATTAAGTTCGTCCTCAATCTGACCTGCCTTGTATGCTATAAACACGCCGCCGACTTTGACATAAGGCAGACAGTACTCGCTGAGTGTTGAAAGGTTAGCCACAGCTCGCGATACACACACATCGAACTGCTCGCGATATTCCTTATTCTTAGCATAATCCTCAGCTCTTCCATGAAGTGTCTCGATATTCTGAAGCTCATTAACCTTGATAACCTCATCTAAGAACTTGATTCTCTTGTTGAGTGAATCAAGGAGCGTAAGCTTCACCTCAGGATACATTATCTTGAGCGGAATACCCGGAAAACCGGCACCGGTACCTATATCCACAACCTTATCGGTATTTTTAAAGGAATATACACAATTAACAGCAAGACTGTCCACAAAATGTTTAATTACGACCTCTTCGTACTCCGTAATGCCCGTGAGATTCATAAATTCATTCCACTCGCATAAAATTTTGTGAAAACCGTCAAGCTGCATGCATTGGCGTTCACTTGGGGTATATCCTATTTTTTCTAAGTTGTCTTTTAAAAAATCCGACATCTGCTCCTCCTATTTTCTCGCCTCCAAATATACAAGCAGCACAGTGATATCCGCCGGGGAAACGCCGGATATTCTTGATGCCTGCCCGATAGAACGTGGTCTGAAGTTCTTAAGCTTCTGTCTTGCCTCAAGGCGCAGACTTCCAACCTCATCGTAATCAATATCATCAGGTATCAGCTTCTTCTCAAGCTTCTTAAAATGCTCCACCTGTCTTAACTCTCTCTCTATATAGCCCTGATATTTAATGTTAATGTTCACCTGCTCGACCACATCCCAAGGAATCGGCTTTCTGTCCTTGTCAAGCTCCGCAATGGAATCATAGTCAAGCTCAGGTCTTTTTATAAGGTCTGCAAGCGATATTCCGTTGTTGAGTGCCGCACTGTTATGCTTTGCAAGGAATTCCGACACTTCATTGGTTCCGCCTATCATAACCGTGCTCAATCTCTTAACCTCTGCATCTATCGCTCTTCTCTTTTCCTCAACCTTCTCATATCTCTCATCAGATATAAGCCCGATATCGTGTCCCTTAGAGGAAAGCCTTAAATCCGCATTATCCTGTCTTAAAAGAAGCCTGTACTCAGCTCTTGAAGTCATCATTCGGTATGGCTCCGTGCTCTCCTTGGTCACAAGGTCATCAATAAGCACACCGATATATGCCTCAGAACGGTCAAGAATAAGTGGCTCCCTGCCAAGCAGCTTCATTGCCGCATTTATTCCGGCAATAAGTCCCTGTACTGCTGCTTCCTCATATCCTGAACTTCCGTTAATCTGTCCTCCCGAAAAAAGACCATGTACATTCTTGAATTCAAGAGAAGCCTTAAGCTCCACCGCATTAATACAGTCATACTCAATCGCATACGCATTGCGGACAATCTTCACATTCTCAAGCCCCGGAACCGTGCGGTACATTGCATACTGTACATCCTCCGGAAGCGAGCTAGACATACCTCCAAGATACATTTCATTCGTATAATTTCCCTCAGGCTCAACGAATACCTGATGTCTGTCCTTATCGGCAAATCTGACCACTTTATCCTCTATAGAAGGACAGTAACGTGGTCCGGTTCCCTCTATTTTTCCTGAATACAGCGGTGAGCGGTCGAGATTGTCCCTTATAATTTTATGAGTTTTCTCGTTAGTATATGTAAGGTAACATGAAGCCTGCTCCTTCTGAATATCATCAGGATTGGTTGTAAACGAAAAAGGAACTATATGCTCATCACCAAACTGCTCTTCCATCTTTGAAAAATCAATCGAGCGTCTGTCAACCCTGGCAGGTGTGCCCGTCTTAAAGCGTCTTACCTCGATTCCAAGCCTCTTAAGTGCATCCGTCAGATGATTGGCTGCCTGAAGTCCGTTAGGTCCTGTATAGCTGCTCACATCGCCGTATATGCATCTTGCCTTGAGATATGTTCCCGTACACAGCACAACCGCACGACAATGGTACACTGCCCCCGAATATGTCTTCACTCCCGTTATGTTCTTTTCATCATCCGTCAAAATATCAGCAACCTCTGCCTGACGTATGGTAAGATGCTCGGTATTCTCAAGCGTCCTTCTCATCTCCCTGCTGTACTCGGACTTGTCCGCCTGTGCGCGCAGAGAATGTACGGCAGGTCCCTTGGAGCTGTTAAGCATCTTAGACTGTATAAATGTCTTGTCTATATTCTTTCCCATCTCTCCGCCGAGTGCATCCAGCTCCCTTACAAGATGCCCCTTAGAGCTTCCGCCGATATTAGGATTACAAGGCATGAGAGCTATGCTCTCGACACTCACCGTGAACATAATTGTCTCAAGCCCGAGTCTTGCACATGCAAGTGCCGCCTCACAGCCGGCGTGTCCCGCTCCAACAACAACGACATCATAATTTTCTTCAAGATAATTTTCCATTTTAATTATAGCGCAATCAACCGCGCCGCCTCTCTATTATTTTCCCATACAGAACTTGCTGAAAATTTCGTTAACAAGGTCTTCCTCAACAGCCTCGCCCGTAATCTTACCAAGCTCTTCATAAGCATTCATAAGATCTATTGTAAGCAGATCCTCAGGCATCTGAAGATTTATTCCGTCTTTTACAAGCAGCAGACTCTCTTTCGCCTGATTCAATGCATCCTTCTGTCTTACTCTCGTTATCATTACTTCATCATTATATGATATATTGCCACCCATGAACATATCCACAATTTTTTTCTCAAGCTCATCAAGCCCTGACTGCTCTCTTGCCGATATGCTTATAACAGGACAGTCGATGAATCTTCTTATGTCCTCCGCCGTTGTTCTTGTCTCAAGATCCGACTTGTTTAAAAGCACAATAACATTGCCGCTTGTTCCCTCGTTTATCATTGAGATAATATCCATGTCATTGTCATCAAGATTTGTCGAGCTGTCCACAACATATATTATAAGGTCAGCTTCCTTTGCAAATTTTCTCGACTTATCCACACCAAGCTTTTCCACAATATCCTCAGTCTGTCTTATACCCGCCGTATCAATGAGCTTAAGTATAATTCCATGGAGGTTAATCTGTTCCTCAAGCGTATCTCTCGTAGTGCCGGCAATGTCAGTAACTATGGCTCTTTCCTCGCCTAATAAGGTGTTCAGAAGACTTGATTTTCCGGCGTTGGGCTTGCCAAGAATTACCGTCCTCACACCCTCTGTGAACAGCTTTCCGTTATCCACACTTATCAACAACTTATCCACACTATTTATCCACTTATCCACATAACCGGTAAGTTTATCCCCAAAGTTATCCAGGCTTATATGCTCCGGATCATCAAGTGCTGCCTCTATATATGCTATATTATATATCATCTCATCTCTCAGTGACTTAATAGCTGTGGATAACTTTCCGCTCAGCATATTTACGGAATTTTTAAGAGCATACCCGTTCCTGGCATTAATAATATCTATAACCGCTTCCGCCTGAGCTAAATCTATCCTTCCGTTTAAAAAGGCTCTCTTGGTAAATTCGCCGGGTTCTGCTGCTCTGGCACCGTTCTTTATCACAAGCTCTAACACTCTTCGCGTTACATAAGAGCCTCCGTGACAGTCAATCTCAACCACATTTTCCCTCGTGTATGTGTGAGGTGCCTTCATTACAAGCACCAGCGCCTCATCCACAAGCTCGTCACCATCATATATATGTCCGTAATGAGCCGTATGGCTCTTTGTTTCCGATAATTTTTTTTTATTTTTTCCCCTGAATACGGCATCAGCAACGGCAAACGCATTCTCACCGCTGATACGCACAATTCCAATACCTGCATTGCCCATTCCCGTGGCAATGGCAGCAATCGTCTCACGACTCTCCATACATTCTCCTTTATGAAAGCTGAAAATATACTTTCATCTTTTTATAACAAAATCATTCCGAAAAGTAAAAAGATGTGTACATATTCGCATACGCACACATCTTGATAATAAGTTACTTTTAAATTTAATGCAAGATTAAATTATACATTTTTCTTTAAATATACAACCACATGACGGAATGGCTCTTCGCCCTCGCTTCTTGTAGATACATATCTGTCATTCTGAAGTGCAGAATGTATAATTCTTCTCTCATAAGGATTCATTGGCTCAAGTGAAACAGGCTTTCTTGTTCTCTTAACCTTATACGCAATATTTTTTGCAAGAGACTCTAAAGTCTCTTTTCTTCTTGCACGGTAATTTTCAGTGTCTAACTTGACACGGAAATAACCCTCTGCCTCCTTATTGGCAACAAGGCTTACAAGATACTGTAACGAGTCAAGCGTCTGTCCTCTCTTGCCGATGAGAACGCCCATATTCTCGCCCACAAGCTCGACATCAACAGAGCCCTCATTCTCATCAATAACAACCTTAACCTCTGCATTCATTCCCATGGCACCTAATACATCGCTAAGGAACTTCTTTATTGCCGGCTCCATGTCAGGACCTGCAACAGGCTTTCTTGTGCTCTTCTCAACCTCTTCATACTCAGCCTCAGGCTTAACCTCCTGCTTTAGAGCAGGTGCCGCTGCCCTAACCTCTTCATGCTTAGGTTCAGCCTTCTTGACAACAGGCTTCTCCTCTTTCTTAGGTTCAGTCTTCTTGACAGCAGGCTTCTCCTCAGTCTTAGTCTCTGCAACCTTACCCTTAACAGCCTGCTCGAACTCGTCAACATTCTCTGCCACACGAACCTTGATAACTGCCGGACGCTTACCTATTCCTAAGAATCCATTGTTTCCCTTGTCAACTACCACATAATCAAGCTTATTGCTTGTCACTGAAAGCTTAATCGTCGCATTAGTAATGGCTTCGTCTACCGTTTTACCGGTAATCTCTATATACTCCATGATATCTTTCCTCCAATACTAATTCTTTGAATTTTTCTCATTGTACATCTTAACCATATTCGCCTTAGAAGCAAGTGAACCCGGCTTCGCGTTCTGGTTATAATATTCTGTAGAATCCTTAATCTCTTTAGCTCTCTCGCCTCTTCTGGCAATCTCTTCCTCTTTCTTCTGAACAGCTTCCTCATAATTGGTAACTGCTGAGGTATCTACCTTCTTAGGTGGGAGTCCCTGTCTTGCTCTCTTCTTATTAACCTTCTCCATGTTCTTTGCGATAAGCTGCTCTACGTCAACCTTATCCATGTACTTGTTAATAAATATCTGCTGAATACACTGAACAACGCTTCCCATAATCCAGTAAAGTCCAAGACCGCTAGGCATGGAAATACAGAAAACGGCTGAGATAATAGGCATCATTGTGTTCATCATCTTCATTGACTGTGCTGCCGTATTGCTCTCATCGTTATTGTTAACCGGACTCTTGCTCTGCATAAGCTTAACCGAAAGCCACTGAGTAAGACCTGCAAGAAGCGGTATTATAAGTGCAAGGCTTAATTTAAAGCCCGGAGCCGTTGCTAAGTTAATTCCAAAAAAGTTGTTAACATGTAAAATTTTCTCAGACTGTGCCGCTATAGTGTCCGACACTGTAGGAAAAGCATTTTTAAGTGTCTCCCACTGGTCTGCCGAAAATGCGTTAAAAAACTGAAGAAGTCCGTCTTCAGTGTCGTATGTCGCCGTTGTAAGACCACTGTCTATAAGCACCTGACTGTAGTTGGCAACACCTGTTATCGCGCTGATTATCGGCTCGAACAGCTCCTTAACTCTCGGAACATACTTAGGAATATCACGTACAACCGCGAAAATTCCGTAAAAAATAGGAAGCTGGATGAACATCTGAAGACATCCGCCCGTAGGAGATGTTCCGTACTTCTCATAGATTGCCTTTGTCTCTGCCTGCATCTTCTGCATAGATGCAGTATCATTCTTGCCCTTGTACTTATTCTGAACCGCTGCGAGCTCCGGCTGCATCATGGATGACAGCTTGGAAAATCTTTGCTGCTTTATTGTCATAGGCATCATGATGAGCCTTACAATAATCGTGAACAGAATTATACATAAACCGATGTTGAATCCACCGGTGATAAAGAACAGGGCCTGCATAATATAGCCCATTAACAAGGCGATAAAATCAATAATATCACCTATAATAGGCACCCTTAATAAAATCATTATTAACCCATTCCTTCCCTGTCATTTCCATTAACCATGAAACAACACATTAATAAAAGTTAAATTCTCTGTTTAACTTATGGTACAGGGTCATAACCGCCTTTTGCAAAAGGGTTACACCGAAGAATTCTCTTTGTAGTTAAATAGCTGCCCTTAAGGGCACCGTATTTCTCAATAGCTTCAACAGCATATTGAGAACATGTTGGAGTGTATATACAGGTAGGATATTTTTTCATTGGTGAAAGATATTTTCGGTAAAATCTTACCATGGCAATCATTACCTTCTTCATAACAACTATTCACCTCGATAAATTCCATGAAGCTTCAAAATATGAATAAGAGCACTCTCCGTATCGGCATAACCCTTACCCTTGTGTGTCGCTCTTGAAATAATCACGATATCATAACCGGACTGTATACTACCGTAATTCAGTCTGCAGGCTTCTCTTATAAGCCGTGTCAGACGATGCCGGACAATACTGTTCCCGACCTTCTTACTCACAGATATACCAATTCTTGTTATATCCGTTCCATTCTCCAAAACATACATGACCAGATACTTGTTGGCATAAGACTTACCTCTCTTATATACCTCTTGAAATTCGATGTTTTTCTTCAAAGTCTCATAACTGCTCATGTGTCCGTCTGCCTCCTATGATTTTCATAGAAAAAAGGCCACACACCTGCGGCCTATACTGTTAAGCTCTTTCTTCCCTTAGCTCTTCTTGCAGATAAAACCTTTCTGCCGTTAGCTGTGCTCATTCTTGCTCTGAAACCGTGAACCTTGTTTCTCTGTCTCTTCTTTGGATGGAATGTCTGCTTCATATTCTCGTGCACCTCCTTTTCGTTAACAATATGGCATAATTCGGTAAGCATATCATTATAATAGTAAAAAACATCATTCTCATTTTATTCATTTTGCCCTGCAAAGTCAAGCTTTTTTTACAGAATAGGCGATTTCGTTAAAATTCTCTGTTCTGTCGGTGTATCTGTATTAATACTGTTTTCATTAATCCCTCAATCGGGGTGTAATTTTATTATAATTATTGACAACCTGTCAGTTGAAAAGACAATATCAAAAAAGTTATCCCCAAATTGTGGATAACTTGTGGATAACTCTGTTCATTATTGTTATTAACTTGTTGATTTTATTCACAAACCCTTTATTTTAGGCTATGGATAATGTTAATTAAGATATTCACATTTTACACAAAGAATATTTTTACAAATTTTTCTTTTTTCTGAAAGATATAATATATGGTTCTTAAATAAAATTATTATGTCAACCTATTTGTAGTATTAAAAAAATTACTCTCCATCCTGCTTTTCCAACCAAATTAATGCCCATAAACTTCGATATTCCATTGAAAAAATACTTATTTTAAGGTATAATATGTTAGAATGACACAAAATGGGAGAATTATCGATGATTGCAGAAATTAAAGAAAAATGGCCTCTTATTTTAGAGACAATCAAGAATGAACATGAAATCAGTGATGTATCCTTCAAGACCTGGCTTCTACCTCTTGAACCTTATGATACCCACAATGATGTACTGTTTTTATTGGTTTCAGACGAGAAGCTTGGCCAAAACTATATCAAATATATAGACAAGAAGTACAAGATTCCCATTAAGGTTGCTATTGCGGAATGCACGAACATGGAGCTTGATATTCAATTCATATTCCCAAGCCAGACCAAGGATATTGATAAGCTCGTTCATTCCCAGACTCAGGGCAGCTCGGTAAAATCGGCCGTCATAAGCGAAACTACCACGGGAGAAGTCTATGACAAGGCAGGTCTCAACCGCAAATACACCTTCGATACCTTTGTCGTAGGTGACAACAACAGCTTTGCGCACGCCGCTGCACTTGCCGTTGCCGAATCTCCGGCGGAAGCATATAATCCTCTTTTCATATATGGAGGAGTAGGACTTGGTAAGACGCATCTTATGCAGTCCATTGGTAACTTTATATTACAGCAGGATCCGACCAAGAAGGTTATGTATGTCACTTCTGAGACATTCACCAACGAACTTGTCGAGTCCATCAAAAATGACCGTACCAACACCAACCAGAAGTTCCGTGACAAATACAGGAAGGTTGACGTTCTTCTTATTGACGATATCCAGTTCATTGCCGGCAAGGAAAGTACCCAGGAAGAGTTTTTCCACACCTTCAATGCGCTTCGCGAATCCAAGAAGCAGATTGTTATATCATCCGATCGTCCGCCTAAGGATATTGCGACACTGGAGGACAGGCTCCGCTCCAGATTTGAGTGGGGACTTACCGTAGATATTGCACCACCTTCTTATGAGACAAGAATGGCAATTCTCCGCAAGAAGGCTGAATCTGAGAACCTTAATGTACCTAACGATATATTAGAATATATTGCCAACAACATAAAATCCAATATCCGAGAGCTTGAAGGTTCACTCACCAAGCTCACGGCATTTGCAAAGTTTACACATAACGATCTTAGCATAGCACTTGCTGAGGAGGCTCTTCGTGACATCATCTTCCCTAATGAGACCAGAGATGTAACACCTGAACTCATCATCAAGACAGTTTCCGACCATTTTGGTATTACGCCTGCCGACATCACGTCACATAAGCGTAACAAGGAGATTGTATATCCTCGCCAGATTGCTATGTATCTTTGTCGTACCATGGCGGATGTTCCTCTTGCCACAATCGGTAAGCTTATCGGAAACCGTGACCACACAACCGTAATTCACGGAGCGGACAAGATTTCTGATGAAATCAAGAACAATCCTCAGACAAAGGAGCTTATAGATATTCTTATCAAGAAGATTAATCCATCATGATATGCCATACATGATGGTATTTCTCAAGATAAGTTATCACCATTATTTATAACCCATTATAATAAGGAAGAAACTCATAATGGATTGTGGATAACCCATTGAACAAGCTTGTGGATAAGTAGTTGATAATTATGTTTTCATGTGAATAACCTCTGAGTTTTTCCACAAAGAATTTTTTTTTAAAATCTTGTCCACATCAGTTTAACAGCTTGTCCTTTGATTATTAACAGACTTATCCTTTTTCTGAAACCCTTGATTTTAAAGGCTTCAGAACGGTTATCAACATATTCACAGCCCCTAATACTACTACTGCTGAATTTTTTTATATATTTATTAACCCGTTCAACTTTACATTCCACCCGAAAGGAGTTTTTCACAATGAAAATTATATGTACCAAATCAGACCTCTTAGCAGGTGTAAGCATAGTTCTCAAGGCAATACCTTCAAGAACAACAATGACTATATTAGAATGTATACTTATTGATGCGTCCGCCGGAGAGATTAAGCTCACCGCCAATGACATGGAACTTGGTATTGAGACTGTAATAAAGGGAGAGATTGAACAGCGAGGCAAGGTTGCCATCGATGCCAAGATTTTTTCCGATATCATCCGTAAGCTTCCGGACAGCGAAGTTACAATCGAGACTGATGACAACTATGTTGCCAGAATTATCTGTGAGAAAGCCAACTTTACGATATCAGGAAAGGCTGGGGACGATTTTTCATATCTGCCTTATATAGAGAAGGATAAGTTCATCGAGCTTTCAAAGTTCGCACTCAAGGAGGTTATCAGACAGACAAGCTTTTCCATTGCCGACAATGAGAGCAGCAACAGAATAATGACAGGTGAACTTTTTGAGATTAATGAGAATAATTTGAGAGTGGTTTCTCTTGATGGACACAGAATCTCCATCCGCAACATTGAACTTAACAGCTCCTATGAGCCAATCAAGGTTATTGTTCCGGGAAAGACGCTGAATGAAATCAGTAAAATTCTTTCAGGAGAAGCTGATGAGATGGTAGAGATATTCTTTACCAACAATCATATTCTCTTTGAGTTCGACAACACGAAGGTTGTATCAAGACTTATTGATGGAGAGTTCTTCAAGATTGACCAGATGCTCTCAAAAGATTATGAAACTAAGGTTGTAATCAATAAAAAAGAGTTTCTTGACTGTATCGACCGTTCAATGCTTCTTGTAAAAGAAGGAGACAAAAAGCCTATCATTGTAAATATTACAGACGGTTCTCTTGAGATTAAGATTAATTCGGCGATAGGTTCCATGAACGAGGATATAGATATTGTAAAAGAGGGTAAGGATATAATGATCGGCTTTAACGGAAGATTCCTTATGGATGCCCTCAAGGTTATCGATGACGAGCAGATTTCAATATATCTTATGAATTCAAAGGCACCTTGCTTTATTCGAGATGATAAGAATGAGTATATATATCTTATTTTACCGGTTAACTTCAACAACTACTAAGCCGGATTAGGAAAGGAAATTTATGGAAATAATTAAGCTCAGAGATGAATTTATTAAGCTTGGACAGGCACTTAAGGCAACAGGACTTGTTGAGTCGGGAGTTGACGCTAAGATGGTCATTCTTGACGGACAGGTTAAGGTCAATGGAACTGTCGAACTTCAGAGAGGTAAGAAGCTTCATGCCGGAGATGTTGTAGAATATGATGGGGAAACTATCAGAATAGAGGAATAACGGGTAATGGTTATTGAGGCTCTTGATTTGCAAAATTATAGAAATTATGAGTTGCTCAGCATGAAATTCTCTGATAAGACCAACATTCTTTACGGTGACAACGCACAGGGAAAGACTAATATTCTTGAAGCCATATATGTTGCAGGCACGACAAAGTCGCATCGCGCAAGCAAGGACAGAGAAATTATTGCCTTTAACAGTGAAGAAGCACATATAAGAATGATGGTACGAAAAAATAACATTCCCCACAGAATAGATATGCACCTGAAAAAGACAAAGACAAAGGGTGTTGCCATTGATGGTATTCCCATAAGGAGAGCTGTCGATTTGCTGGGCATAATCAATATCGTGTTTTTTTCTCCTGAGGATTTGAATATCATAAAAAGCGGTCCGGCTGAGAGAAGAAGATTTATGGATATGGAATTATGCCAGCTTGATAAGATTTATGTTCATAATCTTGTCAATTACAACAAGGTTCTAATTCAGAGAAATAAGCTTCTTAAGGATATTGGCTTTAATCCTTATCTTGCAGATACACTTGATGTGTGGGATGAGCAGCTTGTAAGCTTTGGCAATGAGCTGATAAAAATAAGACGTAATTTTGTCAATAATCTTAATAGTATTATATATGATATACACGGAAGGCTATCAGGCAATAAGGAGCAGCTTACACTTGTATACGAGCCTTCTGCAGAAGAGAAGGATTTTAAGAGGCTTCTGACGGAATCAAGGGACAGGGATATAAGACAGAAGACTACGGGATACGGACCACATCGCGATGACATCAGTTTTATTTTAGGTGATATGGATGTGAGAAAGTACGGGTCACAGGGACAACAGAGAACCTGTGCATTGTCGCTTAAGCTGTCTGAGATTGAGCTTGTCAGGCTTGTGACGGGTGATAATCCTATACTGCTTCTCGACGATGTATTTTCGGAGCTTGATGCTAACAGGCAGAATTATCTGCTTGACAGTATAGATAATGTGCAGACCATTGTAACCTGCACGGGACTTGATGAATTTATCAACTATCGTTTTCATTTAGACAAGGTTTTCTATGTGAAGGACGGTCATGTTACGGAAAAAAATTAATATCTGCGTGTGCGCTTATATCGCAGATGTTTGGCAGAAATACTGCATTGATTATATTTTATGTAGCGCAGAAATGAGGAAAGCATGGAAAATAATTACGGAGCAGACCAGATACAGATTCTTGAAGGTCTTGAGGCGGTAAGAAAAAGACCGGGAATGTATATTGGCAGTACATCATCAAAGGGACTTCATCATTTGGTATATGAGATTGTAGACAATTCAGTGGATGAGGCGTTGGCAGGCTACTGCACTGAGATTGATGTGCAGATTAACTCTGACAATTCAATCACCGTCACAGACAACGGACGCGGAATTCCTGTAGGAATTAATGCAAAATCCGGACTTCCTGCGGTTGAGGTTGTATTTACAATTCTCCATGCCGGCGGAAAATTCGGAGGCGGGGGATACAAGGTATCAGGAGGTCTTCACGGAGTAGGAGCCTCCGTAGTAAATGCACTTTCGGAATGGCTTGAGGTTCAGGTATATCATGATGGAAGCATATATAAGCAGAGATATGAGAGAGGTAAGGTAATGTATCCTCTTAAGGTTGTCGGAAGCTGTGATAAGGAAAAGACGGGAACAAGGGTAAGCTTCCTTCCTGACAAGGAGATATTTGAGGATACCGTTTACGATTTTGACATATTAAAGAACCGTCTGAGAGAGATGGCATTTCTCACTAAGGGAATCAAGATTATTCTCAGGGATGACAGAGAGGATAAGAAGGAAAAAGTATTCCATTATGAAGGCGGAATTAAGGAGTTCGTTCAGTATTTGAACAGAAGCAAGACTCCGCTGTATGAGAATATTATTTACTGTGAGGGTACGGTAAATAATATTTCCGTAGAAGTTGCATTCCAGCACAACGACGATTATAACGAGAGCATTTACTCTTTTGTCAATAATATTAATACACCTGAGGGTGGTATGCATCTTACGGGCTTCAGAAATGCAATAACCAAGACGTTTAACGATTATGCAAGGAGCAACAAGCTTCTTAAGGACAGCGAGCAGAATCTTACAGGTGAGGATATAAGAGAAGGTCTTACTGCAATCGTCAGTGTTAAGATAGAGAATCCTCAGTTCGAGGGACAGACCAAGCAGAAGCTTGGCAACAGCGAGGCAAGAGGAGCCGTTGATAATGTTGTTACAGAGCAGCTTACATACTTCTTAGAGCAGAATCCTGCTGTTGCAAAGATGATATGTGAGAAGTCACTTCTTGCACAGAGAGCAAGAGAGGCTGCAAGAAAGGCAAGGGATCTTACAAGAAGAAAGACGGCACTTGAGTCAATGAGCCTTCCGGGCAAGCTTGCCGATTGTTCGGACAAGGATCCTAAGAACTGTGAGATATTTATCGTAGAGGGAGATTCCGCCGGCGGTTCGGCAAAGTCAGCAAGAAGCCGTGCGACACAGGCTATTCTCCCGCTCAGAGGTAAGATTCTTAATGTCGAGAAGGCAAGACTTGACCGTATACTTGGCAATGCTGAGATTAAGGCAATGATTACCGCTTTCGGAACAGGTATTCATGAGGATTTCGACATAAGCAAGCTTCGTTATCACAAGATTATCATTATGACCGATGCCGATGTCGACGGTGCGCATATTGCTACTCTTATGCTTACCTTCCTTTATCGTTTTATGCCTGAGCTTATCAAGCAGGGCTATGTATACCTTGCACAGCCGCCTCTTTATAAGCTTGAGAAGAATAAAAAAGTATGGTATGCGTACTCGGACGAGGAACTCAATGATATTCTCACGGAAGTAGGACGTGACCAGAACAATAAGATTCAGCGTTACAAAGGTCTAGGAGAGATGGATGCAGACCAGCTATGGGAGACAACAATGGATCCGGCTAAGAGAATACTTAAGAAGGTATTCTATGATGAGGAGTATGCATCAGAGATTGATGTGACATTTTCAACACTTATGGGTGACAATGTTGAACCTAGAAGAGAATTCATCGAGGCAAATGCGAAGTTTGTGAAAAACCTAGATATTTAGTGCTACACGTACGTTGTGTGATTTTGTCGGTACCCTTCCGGACGCGCTTTTGCTCATTCGAGAGCGTAGCGGCAGTGTATCGGTAAAATCCCACAACTGTTAATTGTTGAAAAGTAATTGTTATATAAAAAAATATGGTTATGCGGAGGAAATATAAATGGATGAACATATCTTTGATAAGGTTCATGATGTAGACCTCAAACAGACAATGGAGACTTCATATATAGACTATGCGATGAGCGTTATCGCCGCGAGAGCCCTCCCTGATGTAAGGGACGGTCTCAAGCCTGTACAGAGAAGAATTCTCTATTCGATGATTGAGTTAAATAACGGTCCTGACAAGCCTCACAGAAAGTGTGCGCGTATCGTCGGAGATACAATGGGTAAGTATCATCCTCACGGAGACTCATCCATCTATGAGGCACTCGTTAAGCTTGCACAGGATTTTGCGACAAGATACCCTCTTGTTGACGGTCACGGAAACTTCGGCTCCGTCGATGGTGACGGTGCAGCCGCCATGCGATATACCGAGGCTAGATTAAGTAAGATTTCCATGGAAATGTTAGCCGATATTGACATGGATACGGTTGATTTTGTACCGAACTTCGATGAGACTGAGAAGGAGCCGAGCGTGCTCCCTTCAAGATACCCTAACCTCATGGTCAACGGAACATCAGGTATCGCCGTAGGTATGGCGACCAACATTCCGCCTCACAATCTTCGTGAGGTTATTGATGCTGTTGTCAAGATTATCGACAATGAAGTGGAAAATGACAGAGAGACAGAGATAGACGAACTCATGGAGATAGTCAAGGGTCCTGATTTTCCTACAGGTGCAATGGTTATCGGAAAGAGAGGAATCGAGGAGGCTTACAGAACCGGACGAGGCAAGATTAAGGTTCGTGCCGTGACAGATATTGAGGCTATGCCAAACGGCAAGAGCCGTATTATTGTTACCGAGATTCCTTACATGGTAAATAAGGCTAATCTTATTCAGAAGATTGCTGAGCTTGTAAAGGATAAAAAGATTGACGGAATAACGGATTTAAGAGATGAGTCCGACAGACAGGGTATGAGAATCTGTATTGAGCTTAGAAAGGATGCCAATGCAAATATTGTGCTCAATCAGTTGTATAAGCATACACAGATGCAGGATACGTTCGGTGTTATCATGCTCGCGCTCGTTGACAATCAGCCAAAGGTTCTCAACTTAAAGGAGATGCTCGGATATTACCTTCTTCACCAGAAGGATGTTGTCACAAGAAGAACACGCTACGAGCTCAACAAAGCAGAGGCGAGAGCACACATCTTGGAAGGCTTGATGATAGCTCTCGACAATATCGACGAGGTTATAAGCATCATAAGAAGTTCTGAGAATGTACAGGCTGCAAAGGCAAGACTTATTGAGCGCTTCGGTCTGTCAGATGCTCAGGCACAGGCCATTGTTGATATGCGTCTGAGAGCTCTCACAGGTCTGGAGAGAGAGAAGATTGAGCAGGAGTTAGCTGCACTCAGAGCGAGAATTGAGGAATTAAAGGCAATTCTTGCAGACGAGAAGAAGCTTCTCATGGTAATCCGTAAGGAGATTACAGCCATCGCCGACAAGTACGGTGATGACAGAAGAACATCCATCGGATACGATGAGTCCGAAATCAACATGGAGGACTTAATTCCTGACGAGAGCACAGTCATCGCCATGACAAATCTCGGCTACATCAAGAGAATGACTCTCGACAATTTCAAGAGCCAGAACAGGGGCGGACGTGGAATCAAGGGAATGCAGACGATTGATGAGGATTACATAGAAGACTTGTTCATGACTACGACACACAAGAATCTGTTGTTCTGCACAAGTCTGGGAAGAATCTACAGGCTCAAAGCTTATGAGATACCTGAGGCAAGCCGTACTGCAAGAGGTACAGCTATTGTAAATCTCTTACAGCTTATGCCTGGCGAGAAGATAAGTGCAATCATACCTGTAAATGGTATAAAAGATGATTCATACCTTTTCATGTGCACGAAGAACGGTATTGTAAAGAGAACACCTGCTAAGGAATATGCAAATATCCGTAAGACAGGAATTCAGACTATCACACTCAGGGATGATGACGAACTTATCGAGGTTAAGGAGACTGACGGAAATAAGGATATCATTCTTGTAACCAAGCTCGGAATGTGCATCCGCTTCAACGAGCAGGATGTAAGACCTACCGGAAGAAGTGCCATGGGTGTAATTGGTATGAACCTTATTGCAGGAGATGAAGTTGTGGGAATGCAGCTTGATACTCAGGGTGATGAACTTCTTATCGTATCGGAGAACGGACTGGGAAAGAGAACCAAGACAGAGGAATTCACTGTACAGCACAGAGGCGGCAAGGGAATAAAGTGTTACAAGATTAATGAAAAGTCAGGAAATGTAATAGGCGTTAAGGCTGTTAACGAGAGCAGGGAGATTATGCTTATCACTACCGAGGGCATTATCATTCGTATGCAGGTAGCCGGAATCTCAGTTCTTGGAAGAATAACATCAGGAGTTAAGTTAATCAATCTTGATGAAGGTGTTAAGGTTGCCAAGGTTGCCAAGGTCAGAGAAGGCGACGAGACTAAGCCGGAGGATTTAGAGAAGGCGGAGTCTGAGGCTGAGAATGACGCAGAGACCGAGAACTAAAAGAGAAATTATATGTCAAAAATAACTGATAAGATAAAACAACGATTTGACTACAATAATATATATTATGTGATACAAATAGTTGCTTTGTTGTTAATAATTAATTATTTTAAAAGCAGATACAGTCTGATGTCATACGCATCACAGTACGTTCATCCGGGAATGGATGATTATTGGATGAGCACGGGAGTACATGAAACATGGATGAATACACATTCATTGTGGCAATGTATAAAATGCTCTTTTAAAGATGCGGTTGGATTGTATAAGAGATTGAACGGAACTTTTTTGAGTATGTTTTTGACGGGACTCACTCCATTGACTTTTAATGAAAATCGTTATCATTTCAATTATATTTGTCGTATTGATGATATGCCTTTATTATGCGTCGTATGCTCCGCTGATGTATTCAAAAAGCCAGTATTTTGGAAGAGTATTAAATACAACAGCCTTTGAAAAATTGATACATTCCAAGAATCAATTAATCGATAATATATGCAGATATATGGTTGGGGCTGCTGCAATAATAACCATAGTTATCTGTACTAACAGTGTAAATAAATTATATTATTACTCAACATCTCTTTCATTTCATATAGAATACGAAGATAAATTTCAAATTCTGCAAATGTACGATGAAGAGAGGGATAAATTGTTCATGGAGTTGTTAGATCCTAATATACCGGAGGTTCATGTCGGGCAAATAGTAGAAGTTTCATTTTTCCCGGAAATTAAAAGTGTTATACATGATATGCAGTATTACTATGGGAAAAAAATAATTGTAGATTAGAATGTACATAAGAATGCTTTCAGCGGAGGAATTATTTTTAATATGTTGAATAAAATAAAAAGAATTTTTGGTAAATACACCTATAAAGATTATGTCTATTTTGCTTTGCAGGTGGTTGTGCTGATTCTTGTGGCAAGATATTTTGTGAGCCGTTTCTCACCTATAGCGGAGGCAGCCAAGTATACTCATCCGGGAATGGATGACTATTGGATGAGCTATAGAGTGCACCACACATGGATGAACTCACACTCGCTTATTGAGTGTATTCAGTGCGCATGGGAAGATACGGTGAGGGTATATAATAATTATAACGGAAATTTTTTGAGTATGTTTTTGACATCACTCTCACCCGTTGCGTTTAACGAGAACAGGTATCATTTGATATTCTACATCATGCTTGCCGATATGGTTATCGGACTTGGCATGATAGCGTACTCGCTTCTTCACAGAAGATGGAAGATGTCGATACTCAACTGCATAAGTATATGCCTGTTGTTCCTGGTATTCTACCTCGACTATGCACCTTCCGCCAGGGAGGGAATCTACTGGTGGCCGGGAATTGCCAACTATAACCTGTTTTTCGGAATGATACTGTTCGCACAGGGAGTTTATATATTGTTCTGGGAAAAGCACAGACCGGTGTGGCTTGTGTTGTCGACAATAGTATTCTTCCTCATAGGACTCGGAAATCCGCTCACGGGACTTGTGAATGTATGTCTGCTCGCCTACGAGCTGATATACGAGATATATCGAAAGAAATCATTTAAGACACTATTTTACATTCCGCTTGCGGCTGCGATAGCAGGACTTTTGATAGCTGTGACAGCTCCGGGAGCAGCGACGAGACTGTCGGCTGACAGAGTTACGGTCCTTGAGACGATAATTATGTCATTTAGGGACGGAACCATAATGACGCGCGCGAGCATACAGCCTGCGGTATATTTTTACCTGATAATGGTTGCGGGAATTGCCCTGTTTGACATGATTAACAAGAAGAGTGAGGCAGCCGATGAGGCGGTAAAGGGTGTTGCGGCTAAGAAAATCATCGACACCGTGATATATGTAGTCATGATGGCGTGCCTTTACTACGCTTCCTTTGCACCGCTCATGTATGCGAGAAGCCAGTACTTCGGAAGAGTTCTCAACACGACGACGTTCGTTTACTTTATGACCGCGACCGTCAGCATAATATATGTGTGCAGGACAGTGGCTTATTTTGTGAATAGGGCACTCAGGGAACAGGAGAGCGAAAAGAAGGTAAATGTGGTTGACATAAAAAATTGGGCAGCAGGTATCGTGGCACTTGTATGTATGATCTGCTGTGTAAAAACAGTGGAGCAGCCGCTTTACAAATCAGTATCCCTCGCACTCAATGCGGATTATGCGCTGACGTACCAGTTTGCAAGACTGTACGATGAGGACAGGGACAGAATTTTTATGGAGCTGTTAGATCCTGATATTAATCCGGTTCATATCGGAAAGATAACATACATCGGATTCTATCCCGAGATAAGGGAGAACATATCGGACATGGAGCAGTATTACGACAAACAAATAATAGTTGATACAGAGGAATAAAAAGTGAGAGACATAAACACACAGGTAATTGTACAGAACGTAAAGGAAATGTGTATCGAGGCGAATCATTTTCTCTCGCCGGATATGAAGAAGGTATTTGAGAAGGCTGCAAGTGAGGAAAAATCCCCGCTTGGCAGACAGATTTTAGGGCAGCTTGAGGAGAATCTCAAGATTGCCGGAAATGACATGATACCTATATGTCAGGACACGGGAATGGCTGTTGTATTCGTAAAGGTCGGTCAGGAGGTTCATATCGAGGGCGGTTCACTCACAGACGCGATAAATGAGGGCGTGCGTCAGGGCTATGTAGAAGGGTATTTAAGAAAATCAGTCGTGAAGGATCCGATTGAGCGCGAGAATACCAAGGACAACACGCCTGCGGTTATACATTATGATATTGTTCCGGGCGATAAGGTTGACATAATAATCGCACCTAAGGGCTTCGGAAGCGAGAATATGAGCCGTGTGTTTATGTTAAAGCCTGCCGACGGAATAGAGGGCGTCAAGGACGCAATACTGACGGCGGTCAGGGATGCGGGACCTAATGCCTGCCCGCCGATGGTTGTCGGCATCGGCATAGGAGGAACCTTTGAGAAGTGCGCCCTCCTTGCAAAAAAGGCACTCACGAGAAATTTAGACGAGGAAAGACCGACAGGGTACGTCCGCGAGCTTGAGGATGAGATGCTTGAGAAAATCAACTCTCTCGGAATAGGCCCGGGCGGTCTCGGCGGTTCTAAGACGGCACTTGCGGTAAATGTTGAGACATATCCGACACATATAGCAGGACTTCCTGTGGCAGTCAATATCTGCTGTCATGTCAACAGACATGTTCACAGAGTGATATAAAGAATAATCGATTGGACGGTGCGAAAAATGGATAAGCATATTAATGTACCCTTTGACAGCAGCATATCGGAAGCTCTGAAGGCGGGAGATTATGTCTACCTTACGGGAACAATATACACGGCAAGAGATGCGGCACATAAGAGAATGTATGAAGCTCTTAAGAATGGTGAGGAGCTTCCTTTTGATGTAAAAAATAACACGATATACTATATGGGACCATCGCCTGCGAGGGAGGGCAGGGTTATCGGCTCAGCAGGTCCTACGACTGCGAGCAGAATGGACAAGTATGCTCCTTCGCTTCTTGACCTTGGACTTATCGGAATGATTGGAAAGGGAAAGAGAAATAAGGCAGTCCACGAGGCGATTGTCAGAAACAAGGCGGTTTACTTTGCGGCGGTAGGCGGAGCTGGAGCTCTTTTGTCTAAGTGCATCACCTCGTCGGAGATTATTGCCTACGACGACCTCGGAACCGAGGCTGTGAGAAAGCTCATCGTGAAGGATTTTCCTGTAATTGTTGTAATTGATTCAAAGGGGAGAGATTTGTATGAAGAGACTGCCGCAAGATAAGATATACAGAAAATTATTGGCTGCTTTATGTATTGAAGCAGCATTTTTTGTTGTATTGGTTATTGCCGCATGTGTGTATCCGAGCACATATACACTCAAAGGCGGCGAAAAAGAGATTTCGCTCCCGTTCGGACATTACTTTGTCACCTGCAATTACGAGGCAGTGCAGATGGATGCCACCGTAAATTATCTCTACATACAGGACAGTGACATGACTACGGACAAAATACCTCAGACGGAAAATTATCTGAGGGACGATAAGGACAGCTACACAGGCGAGTTCTGGATATACAGCCATAAAAAGGCGGTCAACTTCAGCGTCAGGGAGATAATGAGCGACGACGAGTCGACGCTTGTAAATGTAAAAAGCTACGAGGTAAGGACTACGCCCTTCGTATTTTATGTTGTGATGATTCCTGTATTTTTATTTATTATGTTAACCGTATGGGGTATGTACATCAGGAAAAGAAACATCATAATTACAAGAAAATCACTGGCAGGAGCGGGTGTGCTTTTTGTGACAATGGTTATATCTTGTATACCGATGTTTTTTGACAAGGTTATCATAGGACATGACACGCTGATACAGCTTTTAAGGCTCGAGGGAATCAAGGACGGATACCTTGCGGGACAGTTTCCCGTTAAGGTCGAGCCGACATTTAATGCGGGGTACGGCTATGCCTTTTCAATTTTTTACGGAAGTTTGTTTTATAATATTCCCGCTTTGTTCCGCCTTATGGGCTTTTCATTGCAATTCTCTTACAAAATCTATGTGGCACTTATAAATATTGCGACGGTGCTTATATCATACTATAGCTTTAAGGTTATGCTTGAAGAAAAGAAAAATGCAGTGGTAGGAAGTGTACTGTACAGTCTTTCGGTGTACCGTTTTTACGTTTTGTATCAGAGAGGCGCGGTCGGCGAGTTCACGGCAATGACTTTTCTTCCGCTTATCGCTGTCGGACTGTGGAAAATATATACCATGCCGTCGGACAAGAATCTCAGAAAACAGTGGGTTATGCCCGTAATCGGGTACTGGGGAGTTATTCAGTCACACGTTCTGAGCACGGAGATATACGGTGGTTTCACACTGTTATTCTGTCTCATAATGTTTAAAAAGACATTCAAGAAGGATAGATTTATTGTACTTTTGAAAATTGTGCTTATATCGGTTATATTAAATGCCAACTATCTCCTTCCGTTTCTTGAGAGTTTTCTGCTTGATGATTTATACATTAAGCTGGATACTCCTGTCGGTAACGGATTAATGGGAATACCGCTTGCACACATATTTAAGTTCTACACGGGAAAAGCAACACATTATTATTACATTGCCGATGGAGGTTTTGGATGTACGGCAATTATCGTGATTGGATTACTTGTGTATGTGTGTATCAAAAAATATTTTTCCGGTGATAACAGAAAAAAATTGTGGATAACAGGAATAATTTCTCTTATAAGTGTGATTATAGCATCAAATATATTCCCGTGGAGCAGTATAATAGGCTTTCTTGATGAAAAATCAGGAGGTTCGTTTGCCGGTAAGGTAATGCATGCCGCCGGTATGGTATTTAAGAATGTACAGTTTCCTGTAAGGTATCTCACGGTAGGCATGTTTGTGTTTACTATGTTTACATGTCTTGTCTTATTCTGCAAAAAAGATGATAAGGTTCTGAAAGTAGTAACAGGAATAATTGTTGCAATAACGATTGTCCAGTTTATTTGGCTGAGTGCTGCGATGATGAAGGACGGAAATCTTGACATTAGGTATGCGGTGAGTCAAACAGACAAGACCTTCACGTTCAATCTCGGTGGGTTCGAGTATATGCCTCTCAGGGAGGATGACGGACTTCCATATATGAATATGCTCATAGATAATGAGGAATGTCAGACGACGAATGCTAAGATAAGCAATTATGAAAAATACATGACCAACATAAAGGTTCATATAACAACGGATGCCGATTCGTTAGGAATGGTTGAATTTCCGCTTCTCTACTACAGGGGCTATAAAGCCGTTGACGTAAATAAGGGGGAGAAGCTGACACTCCACAACTCTACGAGCAGCGCGCGTCTGTCAGTCATCGTTCCGGCAGGTTATGACGGTGATGTCAAAGTATACTATGCAGGAAAGACAACATGGCATATTGCGGAGGCAGTTTCACTTTTGGCAATGATATATATAATATGGTTTTCGGCTAAGTCTGCCAAGGAAAAAAGAAGGGCAATGACCGCGGCTTAATAAAAATAAAAAAACGGATTGACAATTATTCTGTTTAGTGATAAAATAATCAATGCGTCAGGTGATAATGATGAACCACATCACCCCTTGGCAGCCACAATTTAATATATATATTGTGAATTCGGAGAAATACTCAAGAGGCCGAAGAGGCGCCCCTGCTAAGGGTGTAGGTCGGGCAACCGGCGCGAGGGTTCAAATCCCTCTTTCTCCGTTGAAAAAGAGACATCTTAGTTGATGTCTCTTTTTCATTGTTATGAATTATTGTTCGGTGCCTTTTTCACGTTCTTCGGCATCGCGTTTTGAGAAAACACATCCGCAGAAGTTCTGTCTGTAGAGCCTGTACTCTCTCGAAAGCTCAATCGAGCGCTTATACCCGTTTTTCTTTTTGAAGTCAGAATAAAGATAAGGCACGCCGTATTCATCGGAGAGCTTCTTTCCAATCTCGTTCAATTTATCGGCATTTTTAAGAGGACTAATGCTGAGCGTTGTCGTGAAATAATCAAAGCCCATCTTCTTTGCGGTTATTGCAGCCTCCCTGAGACGAAGCTCATAGCACACATGGCACCGCTTTCCGCCCTCAGGTTCATTTTCAAGCCCTTTCACTGAAGCGTAGAACTTAGCCGGTAAATATCTTCCTTCTATTAAAGATGCTTTATTCTTAACAGGAAGTTCACCGATAAGCCTTCGTATCTCATCAACCCTTTTCGTGTATTCGGATTCAGGTGAGATATTAGGGTTGTAGAACAGAACCGTTATTGAAAAGTATTGCGACAGATACTCAAGACAATAGCTGCTGCATGGAGCACAGCAGGCGTGGAGCAACAGTGTCGGAGTGTATCCGGGTTCTATATTGTCAATAAGCTGTTCAAGCTCACGTTGGTAATTGCGTTTGTTCATTGTATCCGCATGATTCCTTTCTTTTATATGTAGTATAGGTATATCTTGATATGTGTTATAAGTATATATTCTTTGGCAGCGCGCGTCAAATATAAGTATATACAATTTTCAGACAATTATAGCTGATTGAGATAAAAAACTATTTATAATTTAGGGGTTTACAAAACACTCATATCATGTTATTATCATACCTGCCTCAAAAATAAGGCATTGGGCACTTGAAAGAGCCGCTCAGAAGAATTGTAAACAGTTTTTAGAAAAAAGAAAAAATTCTTAAAAAGCTG
>ERZ791734.917-NODE-917-length-32019-cov-9.159304_pt1 | contig 32019 bp, 21 predicted proteins | sample MGYA00509953_ERZ791734 | MGnify/ENA primary metagenome ERZ791734 (study PRJEB30046, sample SAMN00792038) | human gut metagenome | study: EMG produced TPA metagenomics assembly of the A metagenome-wide association study of gut microbiota in type 2...
GCTTTCATGCTCCTTCCGCGTGCAGCTTTTTGGCGCTTCGCCTAAGCCCTTGTTTACTCCCCCAGCTTTCCATGAAGAACCGAAAAGTTCGCAATTGCTCGGTGTTGCCATAACCAAAAAGCCCTGCCGCATTCACGACAGAGCCGTTTTGTGCCTTGATTACGCCTTGCCAGCGCAGCCCAGCACATCCACAATCTTGTGGGCGACCATCGCCTTCACCGCAGCGCGGGCAGGCTTCAGGTACTGACGGGGGTCAAAGTGATCCGGATGTTCCGCGAAGTACTTGCGGATGCTCGCGGTCATCGCCAGACGAATGTCGGAGTCGATGTTGATCTTGCAGACCGCCATCTTCGCCGCCTTCGCCAGCTGCTCTTCCGGAATGCCAATTGCGTCGGGCATATTGCCGCCGAACTGGTTGATTTCCTTCACGAACTCCTGCGGGACAGAAGAAGCGCCGTGCAGGACGATCGGGAAGCCGGGCAGACGCTTGGAGCATTCTTCCAGCACCTCGAAGTGCAGCTGGGGCTTCTGACCGGGCTTGAACTTGTACGCGCCGTGGGACGTGCCGATGGCAATCGCCAGCGAGTCGCAGCCCGTACGGGTCACAAACTCTTCGACTTCTTCCGGATGGGTGTACATTTCCTGACCATGCTCCACCTTCACGTCGTCTTCGACGCCGGCGAGCGTGCCGAGTTCCGCCTCGACGACCACGCCGTGGTCATGGGCATACTCGACGACCTTGCGGGTCAGGGCGATATTGTCCTCAAAGGACTTGGAGGAAGCGTCAATCATGACGGACGTGAAGCCGCCGTCGATGCAGCTCTTGCACAGCTCAAAGCTGTCGCCGTGGTCAAGGTGCAGCGCAATCGGGATATCGGGGTTCTCGATAACCGCCGCTTCCACCAGCTTCACCAGATAGGTGTGATTGGCATACGCGCGCGCGCCCTTGGACACCTGCAGGATGACGGGAGCCTTCAGCTCACCCGCCGCCTCGGTGATGCCCTGAATGATTTCCATGTTGTTGACGTTGAAAGCGCCGACCGCATAGCCGCCGTCATACGCCTTCTTGAACATTTCCTTCGTCGTAACAAGCGCCATTGGATTTTCCCTCCTGATGCAATAATGTAGGGTTTCCACCGAACCTATTATAGCACATTCTGCCGAAATAGAAAAGGGGGTTTTTTCACAAGTTGTATTTTCTTTCACAAAGTTTTGGAGAAAAAAACGACCTCATCCCCCGTTGCGGCGGATGAAGCCGTATCAGCACGCAAAAGCAGCCTGAAAAAGTCGCCAACGCAATCGCGCAAAAGGGTCAAGCGTAGGGATTTCATCCCGTTTCATTCGCCCATGGGTTTCCCCCAATTAACACGCGGAAGCAGCCTGAAAAAGTCGCCAACGCAATCGCGCGAAAGGGTCAAGGGAGGAACTCCCTTGCAGGGTGCAGGGGCAGCGCCCCTGCTGGAGTCCAGAGGCAAAGCCTCTGGTCATTGCCCCTCTTCCGTCCGCTCCACCGTGCCGACGTAGATGATTTCGCTCTTCGCCTTGTATGTGTCGGTGTACATCAGCTTGCGCTCGGTTTCCGCGCCGCCCACATACTTCACCAGGTAGCTTTCCACCACACAGCCGTCGGTTGCCTTGCGGTAGGTGTACTCTTGGTCAACATAGGTGGCGTAGGTGTGGTTCGTGTCCTTGCGGTATTCCGGCTCGGTCGGGGCGGGCAGAGTCTGCACCGTCACCGTTTCCAGCTCGTACTTCACGCCCTTGCCGAGGCTCTCGCCGTAAATCGACACCACGCACACCTTGTGCGACTTGTCGTAGCGGCTGTCCTTCATCACCGTCGCAACGATGAAAATCGTGCTGTTCGTGTCGTTGCGGAACTTGAAGTCAATGCGGTTGTCGGATACCGTCGCGTCCTTGCCGTAGTCGGTGTAGCCCACCGCGTCGGAGTGCGGCTCGCGCTTGAGAATCGTCATGTTCGCCTTCGCCGCCGCAAGGTACATCGTCGTGCTTGCCTGACACACGCCGCCGCCGTAGCCCATGCGCTGATCGCCGTACGCGTACTCAATCGCTTCATAGAAGCCGTTTGCCTTCGTGCGCTTGCCCACAACCGTATTGAAGGAGAATGTTTCACCCGCCGCAAGCATCTTGCCGTTGATGCGCTCGAACGCCACCTGAATGTTCAGGTTGCGGTTCTCCGTGCTGGTGGTCGAAATCGGGGTGTACGCCGTCGCGCGCAGCTGAATCTGCGGCTCCAGCATGGCTTTGGTCGTGGTCGGCTGAAGCTCGCGCGTCGTCAGCGCCACCTCGCCGCTGACCAGGGACGACATCATCTGGTACACCTGATTTTTCGCCTCGGTCGTGTCCATATAGCGCCCGACCGTCTCCGGCTGAATCGTCAGCGGATTGCTGAAGTTGGATGGATTAAAGACAATCTGCGCATCCACCGGCTGGATGTACGCCTGCTGCGCAATGCTGAGCAGGATGTTGTCAATCACCACATTGTCGCCGCTGGGCGTGGCGGAATAGCCCTCGTAGGGATTTTCCGCCAGCGCGTCCATCGTGGCTTTGCGCGCATCAATGCCGCCTTCTGTGTGCCCCGGCTGCCACGCCGCGTCGAGGGCTTCCTGCACATCGACGGTCATGTTCAGGTCGGCGCTCGTGATTTCCCTCACCAGCTGACCGGCGTACATCAGGCGCACCTTCCACGCGTCGCGCTGCTGATTCGCGTGCGCCGTGACCGCCTCTTCCGCCTCCGCACGGCTCATGCCGCCGAGGTGGATGCCATCCACATACACGTTCGGGACGTACTTGTCGTCATACGCCGTCACCGACGCGACCAGTGCTTCCCGCTCGTTCTGCTCCTGGATGGCATTGCTGATGGCGCCGCCCGCCGCGACCAGCCCGCAAATTACCGCCACCGCGCACGCGCAGAACAGGATGCGCTTGAGCAGCTTTTGCCCCGACGGCTTGCGGCGGATAGGCTCGTTCTTCGGCTCGCGATGCTCCGGGTTGAAGCCCCCCAGCCCCGTCGGCGGATGATTGCCGCCGCCATTGCCGCCGTTTCCGCCATTGCCGCCGTTTCCGCCATTGCCGTTCGCCGGATACTGCGGAAAATTCACCGGATACATCGGCTGCTGCTGCCATCCGCCATAATTCTGCTGCGGATACGGCGGATTCTGCGGGCGCTGCGGATTCATCGGCTGATTGGGCATCATCTGCCCGCCGCGAATCGGCTGATTGCGTCCGGTGTTCATGCTTGTCGGGTTCTGCCCCCACGGGAACTGCTCCAATTGGTGCGCCGCATCGAGCGGCTGCACGCCGTTGTTCCAGCCCTGCTGCGGCTGCATGGGCGTCCCCTGCACGCCGCGGAAGCCGCGCATTTGCCCGCTTTGCGCATATTGGCTCCCCTGCTGCGGCTGCATGGGCGTCCCCTGCACGCCGCGGAAGCCGCGCATTTGCCCGCTTTGCGCATATTGGCTCCCCTGCCCCGGCTGATTCATCCCCTGCGGGCGCATCGGCTGGGCCGCACCCATCGGCTGAGCCGCACCCATCGGCTGAGCCGCGCTCATCGGCTGCATGGGCGGATTGGCGCTCTGCTGCGCCGGGGGCGGCTGTGGATTCCGGCGCGGCGGATTTGTCGGCTGCATGGGCGCGTCTTCCGTGCGGATAAGGGGGATGCTGTTGTCCAGCGTCTGCTGCCCGGCATACTGCGCCGCGTTCAGCTGCGTGCGGCGGCGGCGCGGCTGCCTGTTGTCGTTGAATTCGGACATGGTTTCAGCACCCCTTTCTGATGGCAATTCGGTATTTCTTCATCTTATATCTATCACATGATTTGAGCATCTTCCACTGCTTGCAGCAATTTCTCCACATCATCTGCCGCCCTCGCCCACATCGGCGCGGTGCAGCCGACCATGCCGTGGCGGTCGCCATCGCCATGGAAGTCACTGCCGCCGGTGACCAGAAAGCCCATGCGCCGCGCGGTCAAATCCAGCAGGGGCGTGGCGCGTCCGGCGGACGGGTGGTAAACCTCAACGCCCCGCAAGCCCTGCTCCTGCCAAACGCCGAGCAGATGGCGCAGCAGCGCGCCGGTCTTCTCCAGCTCCATTGGGTGCGCCAGAACAGGCACAAAGCCGCTTTCCTGCATCAGCGGCAGCGCCTCCGCCATGCTCAGGCGCTCCCCCGCCACATACGCCGGCGCGCCATCCGCCAGAAAGCGGTCAAACGCCTCGCGCGTGTCCACCACATAGCCGTGGCTGACCATCGCGCGGGCGATATGCGGCCGACCGACGCTGCCCTTGGCTTCGCGGGCGATTTCGTCGTAATCCAGCGGATAGCCCAGCGCGTTCAGCTTCTCCACCATCTGCCGCGCGCGTCCGAGCCGCATTTGGGACAGCGCCCGAACCTTGCGGTGCAGGGGCGTATCCGTCCCGCGCCCGTAGCCGAGCAGGTGCAGGCCGGGCATATCGCGCAGGGACAATTCAACACCTTGCAGAATCGGCATCGGCGCGGGTTTTCCCAGCAGCTGCGCCGCGCCGTCAAACGTGTCATGGTCGGTCACGGCCAGGAGCGTCACGCGGTGCTTGTCCGCCAGCGCCACCAGCTCCGCGGGCGTAAGCAGCCCGTCGGAGGAAGTGGTGTGGGTGTGCAAATCAGGCTTCATGGGGGGCATCCGGGTGATTTTCGGGCGCATCCGCCGTCTTATCAGGCGTTTCCGCGCTCTTTTCAGGCGTTTCGGCGGACTTTTCGGAATTTTCTTTCTTCTTTTCGTCCGCCATATCCTGCATCATCACATCGCCCGTGGTGCGGGTGTCGGCATCCTGAATATCCGGCAGCGCGCCCGTTTCCATCAGGGTGACGAACTCGCGGCGGCTGATGGTGTCGTACTTGAGCAGCGCGTCCACCAGCTTCTCCATGCGGTCGCGGTTGGCGCTCAGGGCATCCACCGCCTTCTGGTAGCATTCCTCCAGCAGGCGCTTGACTTCCGCGTCGATGCGCGCCGCCATTTCTTCGCTGTACCCGCGGCTCTGCCCAAACTCCATGCCGACGAACACTTCCTGATCGCCGTCAAGATAGACCGGGCCCAGCTTTTCGCTCATGCCGAACTGCGTCACCATGCGGCGGCAGACCTCCGTCGCCTTTTTCAGGTCGCTCGTTGCGCCGGTGGTGAACTCGCCCAGATAAAGCTGCTCCGCGGCATGACCGCCCAGCCCCATCGCCACGAAGTCCATCAGCTGGCTGTAAGTCTGCAAATCGTCCTCTTCCGTCGGCAGGGACAGCGTGTAGCCGCCCGCCTGCCCGCGCGGGACGATGGTAATCAGGTGCACCTCGTCGCAGTTGGGCAGGACGTGCCCGACGATGGCGTGACCCGCCTCGTGGATGGCGACCATGCGCTTGTCGCGCTCCGTCACCTTGTGGCTGCGCTTCTCCGGGCCCATCTGCACGCGGGAGATTGCCTCCACCAGCGTCTGCTGATTGATGGCCTTCAAGCGCCCGCGCGCCGCCAGAATCGCGGCTTCGTTCATGATGTTTTCCAGCTCCGCGCCGGTGGAGAAAGGCACGCGCTTGGCGATATTCTCCAAATCCACATCATCCGCAAGGGGCTTGCCCTTGGCGTGCACCTTCAGGATGGCAACACGCCCCGCCATATCGGGGTAATTGACGAGAATCGTGCGGTCAAAGCGGCCGGGACGCAGCAGCGCGGGGTCAAGAATGTCGCGGCGGTTCGTCGCCGCCATGACAATAACGCCCTCGTTGATTGCGAAGCCATCCATCTCGACCAGCAGCTGGTTCAGCGTCTGCTCGCGCTCGTCGTGTCCGCCGCCCAGCCCCGCGCCGCGGTGACGACCCACCGCGTCAATCTCATCAATAAAGATGATGGACGGGGCAGCGCGCTTGGCTTGGTCGAACAGGTCACGGACGCGGCTCGCGCCCACACCCACGAACATCTCCACAAAGTCAGAGCCGGAAATGGAGAAGAACGGCACGCCCGCCTCGCCCGCAACCGCCTTTGCCAGCAGGGTTTTGCCCGTGCCGGGCGGGCCGATGAGCAGCACGCCCTTGGGGATACGCGCGCCCATGTCAATGTACGCCTTGGGGTTGCGCAGGAAGTCCACCATTTCCTTGAGTTCTTCCTTCTCTTCCTCCGCGCCCGCAACATCGGCGAACGTCACCTTGTTCTTGTTCGGGTCATGGATGCGTGCCCGGCTTCTGCCGAAGTTCATCACCTTGCCGTTGCCGCCGGTCTGCGCGCGCATAATCAGCCAGAACATCACGCCGCAGAGCACCAGCGAAATTGCCAGCGGAATCAAATCATACCACCACGGGGTGGTCAGCGGCTGACGGTAGATAATGGTGAACGCCAAATCCTTGACGGACACCTCGTCCAGCGGCTTATCAAGCTTCGCCGCCTGCATTTGCCGCGCGGTGACGATGAAATCAGCGCCGATGGTGGTTTCAAAATCGTAGTTCTTGTCAGGGAAATCCGCGTCGGCGACCGTTGTTGTTGTCGTCACGCCCACCAGCGACGTGCCGCGGATGGCGACGGAGCGAACCTGCCCCTCCTCAATCATCGTCAGCAGCTGGGGATAGGTGATGCGGCGGTCACGGATATTGCTGCCAAAGCCGTTGGTGAACAGCATCGAAATGGTGAGCACCATCAGCAGCAAAACCGCGACGTAGCCGAACATCCCGCGAGACTTCTTCAATGCGAGCATCCTCCTTCCGTTCCAGCGCCATCCGCCTGTTGCGGCGTATACCCATATAGACGAATGACGTGTGCGGAAAAATCCATCTTTACAAAAATTTTATGGTAACACCGCGCAAATGAGGTGGTCGGCTGGCGAATGAATTTTTCGTCAGATGCAAATGCAAATTTCGAAGGTTTACTGGATGTAAATCGAGAAATTTGCATGCCGCAGATGGCGGAAAAGACATCGCCAGACGCGCCGCCGAATTGTGCGGTGGTGCCTTATCTTTATTTGGGGAAGAATCGGCTGATTTATTCGCGCGCCGCGCCGTACACGCGGCTGTCCAGCACGCCGATGTCCGGCAGATTGCGGTACTTCTCGGCGAAATCCAGCCCGTAGCCGACGACGAACTCATCCGGAATCTTGAAGCAGTGGTAATCCACCGTCAGGTTGTGTTCGGGATTGCGGCGGTCGGGCTTGTCCAGCAGCGTCGCAATGCGGATGGAGGACGCGCCGCGGCCCATCAAATACTTGCCGAGGTAGAACAGCGTGTTGCCGCTGTCCACAATGTCCTCCACAATCAGCACATCGCGCCCCTTGATGGACACGGACAGGTCTTTCTCCAGATTGACCACGCCGGAGGACTTGGTGGAGTTGCGATAGCTCGACAGCGCCATGAAATCCAGCGTCACGGGCAAATCGACTTCGCGGATGAGGTCGGAGAAGAAGACGCTCGCGCCCTTCAAAATGCAGACCATCACCAAATCACGACCCTGATAATCGTGGGTGATTTGCTGCCCCAGCTGGGCAACGGCCTTCTGGATGTCCTCACGCTTGACGAGAATCTTCGTCATGTCTTGATACAGCTTGGCATTGGTGTCCATCGTGTTGTCCTCCTAATATTATATGTGAGTATCAGTTGCTCTTGTCTTCGCGCAGGGGTGCGCCGCACACCTTGCACTGCTCCAGATTTTTGTACGGTTCGTCGTCAATCTGCGTCCACTTGAAGGATGCCGTCAGCGGGCGATACCGCTGATTGATGGACGCGCAGTTCGGGTCGATGTGGTAATACGTTCCGCCGTTTTGGTTGTAGTAGAGAATCAAGTCCGGATGGCTGGTGTTCAGCACGGGCTGGGTGGCAAGGGCGTTGGTCGGGGTGGCGGTGCTTTCCTGCTCGTTGCTTTGCAGCGTCGCGGGGTCAACGTACCACACGCCGTCCTCCTTGACCATGCGCACCTTCCACAGGTAGATGCTTTCGCCCAGGGTGTTGTTCTTGTTGATGACGGCGCGCACCGTCACCATGCGGGCGATGTCGTTCGATGTGCCCGTGATGGCCGTGAAATCCCAGCTGACGGGCGTGCGATTGGTCAGCACCTCGCCGAAGAGCTTCTGCGTCACCGCGTCGGTGCCGCCCTTGATGCTGCTGCGCCACGACGGGGCCGTCAGGTTGACCATTTGGCTGATGGCGTTGTTCTTCCACAGCGTGAAGAAGGAATGCAGCTGCGCGTAGCACTCCTCGGAGTCATCCACAGGCGTCGCGGTGGGCGTGGGCGCGGGATTGGGCGTGTCCGTCGCGGTCAGGTTGACATCGAGGTTATTGCCCGATGTACTCCCCTGCTGCATCTGGCCGGACTGATTCGGCTGCGCGGGGTTCTGATTGTCCGCCGCATTCGTCGCCAGTGCGCTGACGAGGCAGACGACCGCCGCCGACGCCAGCAAAAGCGACAGCACCAGCCGCGCGTTGGGCGTAACCAGCTCGCGGAGCCACAGCGCGGCGATGCTCGCCACCGCGCCGACGAGGACGATCCACTTCACCGCCGTCCACGCAAACACCATGCTCAAAATGAAGAGAATCGGCAGCACGCCGAACATCAATACTTTTGCAATCGTATCCCACGGAATTTTCCTGTGCGCCGCCGGCTGCACCCGGAAGCCGCTGCGCCCCGACGTCGGGTACACGCGCTGACCGTCCGGCGTATACTGCGCGTACTGCTGCTCCGGCGGCAAATCCGTTTCCTGCGGATTCTGCTGGCTGTACCCCTGCTGATACCCCTGCTGCTCGTAGGGCTGCTGATACCCGCCGGGCTGCACAAACCCCTGCTGGTCATACGGCTGCTGCTGATAAGGCTGCTGGGCGTATGGCTGCTGATAGCCCTGCTGCCCATACGGCTGCTGATAACCCTGCTGCTCGTAGCCCTGCCCATACGGCTGCTGATAACCTTGCTGACCGTATGGCTGCTGATATCCCTGCTGACCATAGGGCTGTTGATAGTCCGCATACCCCTGCTGACCATATTGCGGCTGCCCATAGCCGTTTTGCGGCGCGTAGCCCTGACCATAGGCATCATTGGGCGCGTAGCCGCCATTCGGGGCATAGCCCTGCGCCGGCGGATAATTGCCCTGCGAAAAACCGGGCTGCTGAGGATTCTGTCCGGCGTCCCCGGCGCCATCATAGGGTGGACGGCTGTTGCTCATCCGGCTTCCTTTCCTTTCTTCCGCGCGATTGTGCGCGAAGTTCCCTGCCGCGCCTTGTGCGGAGGGCATTTTGTCCCTCCCCCGCGCGGACTTTCACGCAAGCGCCTGAATCGCGCTTTACATGATAACGCATCTTACAGTATAGCACAAAAAAATGGCTTGTAAATAATAAATCGGAAAAATTCACGGTTTGTTCGCCTGTAAGATGGAAAGAGTTCCACTTCCGTGCGCTTTTTATTCCGCATTCCGAATTCCAATTTCCGAATTTGCCCCCTTGCAAAACGCCTCAACCTATGGTAAGATAGAGCGTGCCGACGAAAGTCAGCGAAATATTGGAAGCGATGACCGGGAAACAGTAGCGCGTGCAAGTCCCCTTCCTATTTTCAAATGAGAATGTGCCAAGATGCGAAGCGAATTTTTTCTGCTGGCTAACGGGAGTGAAACGCAGCGTAGCAGCGCTACGCTAAGTGGAACGAGCGGACGCCAGAAGGAAAAAGGCGCGAGCAGATGGCACAGGCGAATGCAGGAAATAGGATATCAGAGAGCCGCCGGGTGGTGCGAGGCGGCAGGGCGCACGGCGTGAACCTTCATCCCGTGAGTTTTTCGGCGTGGGCAGCCTTATCGCCCATCAAGCGGCGGCAGCGGGATTTTTTCCTTTGCCGCAAGACGAGTGGTACCGCGGATTCAGTCCGTCTCATCAAACGATGGGACGGGCTTTTTTCATCCAACTGTAAGGAGGAACATCCGGAATGAACGAGAAGATCGAAGCCCTGAAAAGCAGCTTTGATTCCGAGCTGAAGAAGATCGCCAACATGGTGGATCTGGAAGCCCTGCGCGTGAATTACCTCGGCCGCAAGGGCAAAGTGACCGACGCGCTCAAGGGCATGGGCAGCTTGACCGACGAGCAGAAAAAGACCGTCGGGCGCGAGACGAACGAGCTGAAAACCGCCATCACCGTCGCCTTGGCGGAAAAGCTGGAAGCGCTCAAGGCACAGGAATTGCAGCGCGAAATCAACGCCCTGCCCGAATTTGACATCTCCATGCCGCCGGACATGACCCGCGGGTCGTATCACCCGATTACGCTGGTGCAGCGCCAGTGCGAGCAGGTGTTCAAGTCGATGGGCTTCACGGTGGAGGATTACGCCGAGGTGGTGACGGACTACGAGTGCTTCGAGAGCCTGAACATTCCGAAGTTCCACCCCGCGCGCGACATGCAGGACACCTATTATCTGGACAACGGGCAGCTGCTCAAGACGCAGACCTCCGCCGCCCAGAACGCCATCTACCGCCGCTACCGCGACGCGCTGGTGAACGACGGCGTGCCGATTAAGGCGATTTTCCCCGGCCGCTGCTTCCGCAACGAGGCGACCGACGCCTGCCATGAGAACACGTTCTTCCAGATGGAAGGCATCATGGTGGACAAGGACATTTCCATCGCGAACCTGATCTACTTCATGAAAACGATGCTGAGCGAGGTGTTCCGCAAGGACATCAAAGTCCGCCTGCGTCCGGGCTTCTTCCCGTTCGTTGAGCCGGGCTTTGAGCTGGATATTTCCTGCCTCATCTGCGGCGGCACGGGCTGCCCGTCGTGCAAGCATTCCGGCTGGCTGGAACTGTGCCCCTGCGGCATGATTCACCCCGAAGTATTGAAAGCCGGCGGCATCGACCCGGAGCAGTACACCGGCTTCGCGTTCGGCTTGGGCATGACGCGCCTTGCCATGATGAAGTACGGCGTGAAGGACATTCGCGACCTGAACAGCGGCAGCCTGACGCGCTTGGCGCAGTTCACGGACGACGAGTAATGCGGAGGAAAGACGAACATGCTGATCTCAATGAACTGGATTTCCGACTTCGTTGACCTGACGGGTCTTGACAAAATGGCGCTGATTCGCCAGTTCTCCCTGTCCACGGCGGAAGTTGAGAATGAAATTTTCCACAAGGGCGCGGATTTGTCCGGCGTTGTCGCCGCGCAGATCGTCAGCGTAGAGAATCACCCCGAATCCCACAAGCTGCACCTGCTGAAGGTGGACGCGGGCGACGGGCAGCTGACCGACGTGGTCTGCGGCGCGCCGAACGTGCAGCTGGGCATGAAAACCGCGTTCGCGAAGGTGGGCGCGCAGCTGGGCGACATCACCATCAGCCCGCGCAAGCTCGCCGGGTACACGTCCTACGGCATGTGCTGCTCGGAGAAGGAAATCGGCATCAGCGACGACAATTCCGGCATCATGGTCCTCCCGGAGGATGTTCCCTGCGGCACGGATTTGAAGGCGCTCTACCCCATTGACGACATTATCTTCGAGGTGGACAACAAGTCCCTGACGAACCGTCCCGACCTGTGGGGGCACTACGGCATGGCGCGCGAATTCTCCACCCTTTCCGGCCGTCCGCTGAAAGCCCTGCCCGTGGCGGATTTGGCGGCGTACAGCAATCTGCCCGCCATCGACATGAAGATTGAAGACCCGCTGTGCCAGCGCTACTCCTGCCTGCGGGTGGAGAACATCAACCGCCACGTCAGCCCGATGGCGATGCGTATCCGCCTGAACTACTGCGGTATGCGCGACATCAACTTCCTCGCCGACCTGACGAACTACCTGATGCTGGAAATGGGGCAGCCGATGCACGCCTTCGACAGCCGCAAGGTGGAGAAAATCCGCATCCGCCGCTTCCCGGAGAGCTTCCCTTTCCAGACGCTGGACAAGGTGGAGCGCACCATCGACCCGAACACGCTGATGATCTGCAACGGCGACAAGCCGGTTGCCATCGCGGGCATCATGGGCGGTCTGGACAGCGAAATCGTCGATGACACGACGAGCCTGACGCTGGAATCCGCCACCTTCGACGCGGCGTCCGTCCGCAAGAGCAGCGTCCGCCTCGCCCACCGCACCGACGCCTCCGCCCGCTACGAAAAGAGCCTTGACCCGGAAATGACGACCGTCGCCATCGCCCGCTTCGTCAAGCTTTTGCAGGAATACGACCCGGAAATGCGCGTCACCTCCCGCCTGACCGACGAGTACGCCTTCCACTATCCGAAGGTGCAATTGTCCTTTGACAAGGCGTTTGTTGACCGCTATACCGGCATCAACATCTCCTCCGACGAAATCATGCACACGCTGACCGCGCTGGGCTTCGGCATGACGCGGGACGGCGATTCCTTCACCGCGGACGTCCCCTCCTGGCGCGCGACGAAGGACGTAACCATCAAGGCGGATATCATCGAGGAAATCACCCGCATCTACGGCTACGACAACTTCGACCTGCACACGGCGGAATCCCCGCTCTACCCGGTTCGCATGTCCACCGAAAAGACGGTGGAGGACAAATTGAAGGACATCCTCGTCAAGCGCTATTCGCTGCACGAGGTGCACTCCTACATCTGGCAGTACGCCGACGACTACAAGAAGCTCGGCATCGCCGTCGAGGACAACGTGAAGCTGCTCAACGCCTCCAACCCCAACATCGAGACGCTGCGCCGCTCCATGATTCCCACCCAGCTGTGCCAGGTGAAGGTCAACACGGGCTATGCGCCGTCGTTCGGCATCTTCGAGATTGGTCACATCGTCGATGGCGTGGACGAGAACAAGCTGGCGAAGGAACACAAGAAGCTGTGCGTGACGCTCTTCAGCAAGGTCGATAACGTGGAAACGCTGTATTTCCGCCTGCGCGACATGCTGTGCGTCGCCGTGAGCGACATCCTGCACAAGGATTTGTCCTTCCACGCAATGACCGCGACCCACTCCTATGAGCATCCGAAGAACCTGAACGCCATCGTGCTGGACGGCGTTGACCTCGGCGAAATCGGCGTGGCGCACCCGGTTGTCGGCAAGAACATCGACAAGAAGGCGGCAATTGTGTTTACCGAAATCGACATGGAAGCGCTTGCGTCCATCGCGCCCGCGCCCATCGTCTACCGCGAGCCGTCCCGCTTCCCCGGCATGGAGCAGGATTTGACCTTCGTGGTCAATCGCTGCCAGCCGATTCTGGACGCGGTGAAGGCGGAGAACTCCCCGCTGGTGCAGAAAGTGACCGTGCTGGGCACATACAGCGACATCACCGGCAAGACCATCACGATTCGCCTCTCCTTCTCGCACCCGGAGCGCACGCTCACCCGCGACGAAGTGCAGGCGGTTGTTGACGGCGTGGTTGCGCGGCTGAAGGGTCAAGGGATTGAACTGAAGAAGTAAGGGTAACACCGCACAAATGAGGTGGTCGGCTGGCGAATGGATTTTTCGTCAGATGCAAATGCAAATTTCGAAGGTTTACTGGAGGTAAATCGAGGAATTTGCATGCCGCAGATGGCGGAAAAGACATCGTCAGACGCGCCGCCGAATTGTGCGGTGGTGCCCTAATCCGCCTTCCCCTGCCCCTCTGCTTTTGTCGGCGGAGGGGCGTTTTTTGTGCTTCCGCGAAATTCGAGATTGACAACTTCCCCCGACGGTGGTAAACTGGAAAAAACGGAAGTTTTCCGCCCATTTTCGTCGTTTGTTAGGAGGATTGCTATGAGTCCCATTGCCGCCCGGAAAAAGACCATCATCTGGATGATTGCCGCCATCGTGCTGGCAGTTTCTTCCATCGCACTTGGCGCCGGTCTCATCGTCAGCCACAATTCGCTGACGGACACCCGGAATCAGCTGACGGACACGCAGAGCGCGCTGTCCTCCACCCAATCCTCCTTAGCGGACACCGAAAACAGCCTGTCCGCCGCGAAGGACACCCTCGCATCCACCGAAGCCACCCTCGCGGACACGCAGACCACGCTGGACACGACCGCCGCCGCCTTGACGGATACCCAGACCACCCTTGCATCCACCGAAGCCACCCTCGCCGAAACGCAGGGCACGCTTGCTGAGCGCGAAACTGAACTGTCCGCGACAAAGGACACCCTCGCATCCACCGAAGCCACCCTCGCCGAAACGCAGGGCGCACTTGCTGACCGTGAAAACGAGCTGTCCGCGACAAAGGACACCCTCGCGTCCACCGAAGCCACCCTCGCCGAAACGCAGGGCATGCTTGCTGACCGCGAAACTGAACTGTCCGCCACAAAGGACACCCTCGCGTCCACCGAAGCTACCCTCGCTGAAACGCAGGGCACGCTTGCTGACCGCGAAACCGAGCTGTCCGCCACGAAGGACACCCTCGCGTCCACCGAAGCCACCCTCGCAGAAACGCAGGGCACGCTTGCTGACCGCGAAACCGAACTGTCCGCCACAAAGGACACCCTCGCGTCCACCGAAGCCACCCTCGCCGAAACGCAGACTGCCCTGAACAGCCGCGACACCACGCTGGCATCCACGAAGGACACGCTGGTGATCACCCAGACCAAACTGGCGGCAGTGAAGGACACGCTGTCCACCACGCAGAACGAACTGGACACGCTGAAAGCATCCCTGCCGGCAAAGGAATATGAACTGGAGAACACGAAGGAAGCGCTCGCCGCGACGGAAGCTGATCTGTCGGAGACGAAGAACACGCTGACTGCCGCGCAGACGGAGCTGTCCGACACGAAAACCAGCCTGTCCGCCACCGAAAACGAGCTGTCCGCGACGAAGGACACCCTCGCCGCCGCCACGACGGTATTGTCCGACACCAAGGCGGCGCTGACCGCCACCGAAGCCGAACTCACGACAACGAAAGACACCCTGACCGCAAAGGAAGCCGAACTCACCGCGACGAAGGACACCCTGAGTGCGAAGGAAACCGAACTCACCGCGACGAAGGACAGTCTGACCGCAAAGGAAGCCGAACTCACCGCGACGAAGGACACCCTGACCGCGAAGGAAGCCGAACTCTCCGCGACAAAAGACACCCTGACCGCGAAGGAAGCCGAACTCTCCGCGACGAAGGACAGCCTGACCACCGCCACGACGGAGCTGGAAGCCACAAAGGCAACCCTGGCCGCGACAGAGGCGGAATTGACGACGACGCAGGAAACCCTCGCCGACGCGCAGGCGATTCTGGCGGCATCGAACGAATCGCTGAGCTTCGCGAAGCTGAACCCGGCGACGCGCGGCACTGACCCCGGCATCGCGCCCTCCCCGATGGCAAGCGCGGTTCGCGACCCGTCGGAAGCCGTCGCGTTCCTGCTTGTGACGGTCGGCACAAAGACGTACGAGCCGATTCCGCTGCTGGAGGACGGGTACTACCGGCTGATCCACGGCGTGTGCGTGAACATCATCCACGTCACGGAGACGAGCATCGAGATGACCGACGCCAGCTGCGCCGACCACGACTGCATCGCGCAGGGCATCGTGACGCTGGAGAACAAGGACACGCGTGAAGGCGGCGGCTACATCATCTGTCAGCAGAACTATGTGACGCTGCGGCTCTGCACCCGCGCGGAGCTGGAAGCGGAAGGCATTGTGCTGCAATAATCGAGGATTTGACCGGGGGCGGCGCAGGCTGCCTCCGGTTTTTTGCATAATCAGAAATATCCCCAAGGAGGAAAACGCCCATGCTGACGTATCATCCGATCACCGAAGCCGAGAAGGAAGCCATCTGCGCGTGGCAGTACCCCGGCGAATACGCGATGTACAACAATCCGCCGTATGCCGAGCAGAAGAAGCACGGATACGGTTTTGCGAATCCGGCAAACAATTTCTATTCCTTTTATGATGGCGAAACGCTGGTGGGCTTCGTGAACCTGTCCGATGAGGGCGGCGAGGTGTTTTTCGGCATCGGGGCGCATCCCGACCACTGCGGACAGGGGTACGGCACGCAGATGACGGCGCTGGCGTGGGATTTATACTATTTCCAGATAAAAATGCACCAAGATGCGCCGCGAATTTTTCATTCTGGCTAACGTGAATGAAACGCAGCGTAGCAGCGCTACGCTAAGTGGAATGAGCGGACGCCAGAATGGAAAAGGCGCAAGCAGATGGTGCAGTTGAATCTGGAAATAGTATTATCCCAGCGGCTGTATCCGGGCAAGCCGATGTATCTGGAAGTGCGGACGTGGAACACGCGCGCCGTTCGCTGCTACGAGAAGGCAGGATTCCGGGTGGTGGGCGAGCCGGTGAAGCGGGTGACGCTCAGCGGAGAAGGGACGTTTTACCATATGGTGCGTCAGGCGCAGGGATGATTCCACGCAAGATGTTGATTTGCCAAGCGGCATCCGCTGCGAATTTGACATTCGCCGCCTTTCGGGGCGGCTTTTTGTTTTTCCCCGCTGAAAGCCGCCTAAAATCTCTATGAATATGTAAAATTCAGTTGAAAACAAGCGCAAAGTGTGGTAAAGTAGGTATGTATGCGATTTTTCCCCGCACAGGCGGAATTCTGCTGCATTGCGGCACGCTCGGAGGAAACGAACCATCATGACGATTATGAATGTCTTATCCCTGTTCGGCGGACTGGGGCTGTTCCTGTTCGGAATGCAGCTGATGGGCGAAGCGCTGGAAAAAGCGGCGGGTACACGGCTGAAAAAGCTGCTGGGCATGGTGACGGGCAACCGCTTCCTCGCCATGCTCGCGGGCATCACCATCACGGCGGTGGTGCAGTCCTCCTCCGCGACGACGGTCATGGTCGTCGGCTTCGTCAACGCGGGGCTGATGTCCCTGACGCAGGCGGTCGGCGTGATTATGGGCGCGAACATCGGCACGACGGTCACGTCGCTGCTGCTGTCCGTGCAGATTGATTTCGCCGCCATCTTCACGTTTCTGGGGCTGATTCTCTCGAATCTTCCCGACAAGTACAGAACCGCCAAGCAGTTCGGCACCATCACGATGGGTCTGGGCATCCTGTTCATCGGCATGAACACCATGTCCGGCGCGATGGAGCCGCTGCGGACGTGGGAGGGCTTCCAGAAGGCGATGGCGTCCATCAACAACCCGATTCTGGGCGTGCTGATTGGCGCGGGCATCACCGCCGTCCTGCAATCCTCCGCCGCCAGCATCGGCATCCTGCAAACGCTGGTCGCGCAGGGGCTGATTGGGCTGGACAGCGCCATCTTCATCCTCTTCGGGCAGAATATCGGCACTTGCGTCACGGCGCTGCTGGCGTGCGCGGGCACAAACTCCACCGCCAAGCGCGCGGCGACGGTGCACCTGCTCTTCAACGTCATCGGCACGGTGATTTTCGTCATCATCGCCTGCTGCCTGCCGCTGGCAAGCTGGGTCGAGATGCTCTCCCCCGGCAATCTCAAGCTGCAAATCGCCATTGTCCACATTCTCTTCAACGTCACGACGACGGCGCTGCTGCTGCCCGCCGCAAGCTGGCTGGAGAAGCTGGCGTGCCTGCTGATCAAGGGCGACGGCTCGACCGCCGAGGAAATGAAGCTGCTCTACTTTGACGCGCGTATGCTCAAAACGCCCCCGATTGCCGTGGCGCAGCTGTTCAACGAGGTGCAGCGCATGGGAAGCATCGCGATGGGCAACTTCCAGCGCGCAATGGAGTGCTTCAACGAGTGGGACGAGAAGAAGTCCGAAGAGCTGGCACGGAACGAGGACGTGCTGGACTACCTGAACCGCGAAATCACCGATTCGCTGGTGGAAGTGAAGGGGCTTGACCTGTCCGAGAAGGACACGAAGCTGGTCGGCTCGCTCTTCCACGTCGTCAACGACATGGAGCGCATTGGCGACCACAGCCAGAACATTATGGAATCGGCGCAGCTGAAGAATCAGGACGAGGTGAAATTCTCGCCCAAGGCGGTACAGGAGCTGGAAAGCCTGTCGAACCTTGTGCGCGCGCAGATGCAGCGCTCGCTGGACATGTTCAAGGCGCAGGTAACGGACGACACGCTGCTGGGCGAAGTGGAGGGCGTGGAGGACGAAATCGACACGACGACCGAAGCCCTCCGCAGCCACCACATGGATCGCTTGAAGAACCACAAGTGTTCCGCGAAGAACGGCATGATTTATCTGGACATGCTGACGAACCTCGAACGTATTGGCGACCACGCGGAGAATATCGCCACGTCCGCGAAATCCGCAACGGGGATTTGATTTGCACATAAAAACCTCGCGACAGGTAATGCCGCGAGGTTTTTTGGTTCTATTGATTATTCGCCGATTTCCGCGTAAATCATTTCCACATGATTCTGGCATTCCTTCGCGAACGTCGCCGCATCAAACGCGCCGTTCAGATAGCGCTGCACCAACACCTGAAGCGCGTCATCATACGTCAGCGGCGAACCCTCGGACACATACAGCGATTTCGCCATCTCCTGATAGTAGGCAATATCCTCCGTCGAAGAGAAATAACGCCACTGCTCCATGTTTGCGTACTGATCCTGCAAGTCGCGCAGGGTGTCCTCGTCCGCGCGCTCTTTATCTGCTTTCTGTTCCAGCAGTGCGATTTTTTCCGCAAGTTCATCCAGCTGCGCCACCATCGACGGATTTTCAATCGGCTCGGTCAGGTTGTCATAGATAAAGTAACTTCCATCTGTCAGATGTGTCGCGCAGTATTCCAAAAACTGAATCGCGGCTTCCTGATTCTTGCCGTAGGGGTTCACCACAGCAATGGTCACATACGTTTCAACCGCGCTGTTCTGCTCCGGGAAAATGCGCGGCACGAATTGAATCATCTGCGACGGGGCGGACGAAGCACCCGGAATCATGAAAATATTTTCAAATGCCATGCGCGGCTCTTCTTCCGCGGGCAGTTCGTCCTTGATGCGCTGGACGTAATGCAGAAACGTTTCGTCCGTAAAGTCCAGCCTGCGTCCCTCCTGCAGGGAGGTCATGATGTAATACTTCATGAACAAGTCCATCATGCCCGACTGGGTGTATTCCTGCATCAGAAGCCCTGTCTCTTCCGGCAGAAGCCCTTCTTCCAGAATTTCGTTGCACACATCCAGCAGTTCGTCGAAGGTTTCGGGCGACTTCATTCCCCATTCGTCCAGATATTCCGTCAAGACCATCATGCCCATCGGGGAAGCATCTATTATCCAGCCCATCAGCGTATCGTCATCCGTGCAGACGGGGCGCAGAGCGGGATAGACATGCTGGAAAGCGTCCTGCAAAATCGCGCTGCCGGTTAGCGGCGCGTAGTATTTCATGTTTTTGAGGGTATATAAGCCGTCGTAAGCAGTGAAAACAAACAAATCAATGTCGGGATTCTTGATAACGTAGGCGGTCGAAATCGTGTCCATGATGTCTACGGACTTTTCGCAGGTGATGCTGATGCCGCTTTCCTGTTCAAATTGTTCCATTGTTTCCATCATCGCGTAGTAGTTGTTGGTGGCAATTGTCAGTGTTTTTTCTTCCGCACGGCTAACCGAAAGATTGCATCCCAGCAGGAAAATCAGCATTAGGGCAACATATTTTTTCATTTTGCTCATCCTTTCGCAAAAACAAGTAGGCGGAAGCGCCCTGTCAAAGGCTTTTCCGCACACATGGCATTTTACGGCGCAAATCCCACGTGGATTGTGCTTTCTGCATCTTCCGGAACAGATTTGTTCGTTCTGAAGCGCGCAGAATAACTAACGCCAGCCTTCACATATCCTGCATCTCGACTTTTCCTCATATAATAGATGGATTTCGTCCCAAGACTATTAATATAATACGCAGGTGTTACTTGCTTATCATTTGAATTATTTCTTACCCAGAAAACGAAGTATCCATCACCAGATGTCGAAAAAACCAGCACCGTCAGATAAGGCTCTGCGCTTTCAGAGCTTTTGGTTCCTGTTGCCGCAGTAACCGTTTTTCCAGGTCCTTTCACTGTCACAGCCAGTGCAGAAGATGCAAACGTGCAAGTTAAAATCAATGTAAGCATCAGTGCAATATATTTTTTCATATGCCTTTTCTCCTTAACTGTCGTTCGTATTCACTACAACCGTCCTCTTTACAATTAACCCATTGGCACCACCTCATTATTTTGCTTTCGTTGGTCGTTTTTTATTCCATTAGAACCATCTATAATATAACGCATATTTTCTATTTTGTCAATACTTAAAATCACGATTTTTAAAAAATATATTCACGCACAATTTCCACCAGCCCATCCGCCTCCTTCGGCGCGTACCGCGGCGAAATCGCGAGCGTCACGAAGTCATACGCCCCCGCCGCACGGAAATCGCGGTAGTCGTCGTACACGCGGAAGGGCACGGTCGGCTCTGCGCCGTTTTTCGCGGCGAACATCTGCGCGGTCAGCGAATTGAGATGGATGTTGCCATCCGCATCAAGCAGCACCGACGGAATATCCGGGCGCGAACGCGGATTTCGCACGTTCTCCAGCGCCGAAATCCGCCGCATCGCCAGCGCGAAAAGCAGGTAATTCGCCTCATCGAGCTTCTTCTGGGCATAGAAGGCGGCGTAGTCCAGCCGCTTTTGGACGGGCATGGACAGGACGTTGAACAGCACGAAGTTCGGGCCGGGATAGCCGATGCCGAGGTCGCTGTGCGCGTCAACGTGGGTGACGTCGAAGGGGGCGGTCAGGCGTCCGGCGGCGATTTGCTCCTCCCAGAAGCGGAGCGCGCCGTCGTGCGTCTCGAAAATGCGGCCGGGCTTGGGGGCGGTGCGGGACAGGCCGCACTGGTTTTCGAGGAACGCGCGGACGGCGGATGCTTCCCACGGCTCATGTCCGGGGAGGGACGGGCGCTCGCCCAGTTCGGCAAGAGGGCAGCAATCAGCGAGGAAAAAGTCGAGGTCAATGTCGAGAACGCGCATGGTAATGCTTCTTTCTGCTGAAATCAGCGGGATTTCGGTTCTATTATACCCCATTCCCCCTCACGGCGCAAGGTCGATGATGCTGTTGTCGCTGCCGCCCTCGGCGAAAGAATCCGGCACTTGCCCGACGATGATGCTTTCCGCCATCGCCATCTGCGTGCTGGCCTGCACGTTTTTCGCGCCGGTCGGAATGACGATTTGCACGTTCGCGGTCAGGACAAGGGAAATGCGGTGGCGTGTCTGGTTAATGCCGGCGGTGGTGAAATCGGTGCTGAACGCCGCCTGCACCGAGCCGACAGGCAGAATCTGCACGGCGATGCCCGGCCCCGCGCCCGCCATCAGCGTCAGCCCGATGGCACTGCCCAGCGGCACGACGACGGTTTTCTGCCCCATGACGGTCAATCTTTCCTGCGCAAGCAGGGACGCCTGCGCCGCCAGACGGTTCATCTCCGGGGTATTCGCCTGAATCAGACGCACTTGCCCTTGATCGTCCTTCTCGACGGTCATCAGGTCGGCGTAATGCACGCCGAGTCCGAGCATCTCAGACGCTGCCTCGTTGAGCGCCTGAATCGCCAGCGACCGCGCCGTCGCCTGCGAGAGCGTCAGCACGACGTCGGTCACGTTGCGCTCGACGCGGAGAATCAGCAGCGTCATCAGCACAGGCAGCAGCCACAGCGCGCGTTTCCACCGCCGCCGGGGAGATTTTCGGCGCTTTGCAGGAATTTTCGCTTCTGATTCGTTGTTTGTCTGGGGCATGGTGCATCCTCCTTTCGTTGACCTGCCGTTGCAGGATGAGCGAATATGTGCTATAATATAGGATGTAATTTTGTTTGCTCTGCGGATTATGCTATTTTCGGATGAAAATGCGCCACGATAGCGCGGGTGAAGCCGGAAATAGTACATTCCTTCATATTCCGCCGGGGCGCGCATTATGCCGCTTACGGCGCAAAGGGGCTGAAGCAGTGAAGAAACGCAGCAATTTCCCGGACTTTGTGCCGGAAAACGACGATTTTTCCTATCAGGACGGCTATCAGGACAACCCGCAGGGCGATTCTCCTGACGAGTACGACCCGAACTGGGCGGACGACGACGACCCCGTGGAAGTTGCGGGGCAGGCGGACATGTTCGCGCACGAGGACTTCTGGAACGCTTCGGCGGATGATAGCGAAGCGCTGCCGGAGGAGGAAAAGGTCTACAAGCACTCCATTTTCAAGCCGGAGATGAAGAAGCCGAACTTCGTGCTGTCGATTGCCGTCAACGTCATCCGCATTTTCGCGGTGCTGGTGCTGGTGGCAGGACTGGCGGCAGTCGGCGCGGTGGTCGGCATTGCGAAAGGGTACATGGAAACTGCCCCGACGCTTGACCTCGCCGCGATTGACGATCAGGCGCAGACCTCCTTCATCTACGACGCCAACGGCAACCTCATCACCGAATACAAAGGCTCGGAGAACCGCGTCATCGTGTCGATTCAGGCCATGCCAACATACCTCCAGCACGCTTTTATCGCCGTGGAGGATGCGCGCTTCTACACGCACAACGGCGTGGACATCAAGCGCATTATCGGCGCGTTCGTGTCGAACCTTTCCTCCTCCTCCACGCAGGGCGGCTCGACCATCACCCAGCAGCTGATTAAGAATACGCTCCTTTCCTCCGAGCAGAGCTACAAGCGCAAAATTCAGGAAGCGTACCTCGCCATGCAGCTGGAAACGCGCTACACAAAGGATCAGATTCTCGAAAGCTACCTGAACACCATCTACCTCGGCGAAAACTACTACGGCGTGTACACCGCCGCGCAGGGATATTTCGGCAAACCGCTGGGCGAACTGACGCTCCGCGAATGCGCCATGCTGGCGGGCACATGCAATTCGCCCTACTACTACAATCCGCGCCGGAATTTCTACACGCGGCAGAAGGAAGGCGTGGATTACCCCGCCATCACCAACGACCGCACTAACTACGTCCTGCGCTGCATGTACGAAAACCAGTACATCACCTACGAGCAGTATCAGGAGGCGCTTGACCCGACGACCGCGCATGTGCTGGAGAAAGACCCGAACACGGCTACCGGCATGTACGCCTACGCGCACTACGTCGAATACGCGGTGGATGAGGTCATCGACATCCTGCTGCAGCTGAACAACCTTGAGGACACCTCCGCCAACCGCAACGCCATGGAAAACAAGCTGCGCACCGGCGGCTACCACGTCCAGCTCGCCATCGACACCTCCATTCAGTCCACCGTCGAGGATACGCTGGAAAACTGGACGAACTACCCTTCCCTGCGCGACCCGTCGGATAAAGTATACCGCACGCGCAATTCCGACGGCACATACGACGAAACGGTTGAGCCGCAGGCCGCCGCCGTCGTTGTGGACTACCACACGGGCGAAATCAAAGCCATTGTCGGCAGCCGCACGCGCCCGACGGCGATGAAGACCTTCAACCGCGCGGTGGATATGACCATGCCCGTCGGCTCGTCCATCAAGCCGATTGCCGTGTACGCCCCCGCGATTGAGCTTGGCGCATCCCCCGCGAGCATCGTGATGAACATGCCGCTGCCGATTTCCGGCTGGCGCGGGTCAAACGGGCAGGATTCTTGGCCGCGCAACTACGGCGGCAGTTCCTACGCCGGCCCGGAGACGCTGCGCAAGGCGCTCGTCAACAGCCACAATACCGCCGCCGCGCAGGCGCTGATGACCCTCGTGGGCGTGGACAATTCCGTTGCCTTCCTGCACGCGATGGGCATTGACGATGCGCACATTGACGCAACGCCGTTCGGCTTGTCCCTCGGCTCCAGCGGCATCACGCCCATGCAGATGGCGGTTGCCTTCGGCGTGCTGGCGAACGGCGGCGTGTATCAGCAGCCCATCTCCGTCCTCGGCATTTCCGACAGCACGGGCAAGGTCATCTGGGACGGCCACCAGCAACAGGAGCGTCACCGCGTGTTCAGCGAATCCACGGCGTACATGGTCGTGGACATGCTCAAGCAGGCGGTTTCCTCCGGCACGGGCACAAACGCGAAAATCAAGGGGCAGACCGTCGCGGGCAAAACCGGCACGAACTCCGACCAGAAGGGCGTTTTCTTCGCCGGCATGACGGGCTACTACTCCTCCGCCCTGTGGGTTGGGCACGACAACTACAAGGCGCTGTCGTCGAAATCCACCGGTTCCCGCTCCGCCGCCCCGCTGTGGCAGAGCTACATGAGCAAGATTCATCAGGGGCTGTCCAACCGCGACATTCTGGAGGGCAGCGCCAGCGACTACGGCTTGGTGAAGGTGACGACATGCGCGGTATCGGGGCAGCTTGCCACCGACGCTTGCCGAAGCGACGCGATGGGCTACGGGGTCGTGACGGACTACTGGAAAGCCGGCACAGAACCGACGGTTTCCTGCCAGATGCACACGACGCAGACCATCTGCTCCGTCAGCGGCTTGCTCGCCTCCCCCTACTGCCCGGACACGGTCACGCGCGGCGTGCTGACCATTCCGTCGGGACACCCGCTGGCATCCTTCATCGGCACGGAATATGAGGATGTGCTGATTGAGTACCTCGGCAGCTACGCGGTCTTAGGCGCAAGCGGCACCTGCCCGTACCACACGAGCGCATCCAGCTCCGGCAGCAACACGATGGTGGAGAACACGCTGATTCCCGATGCGAAGATTCTGCTTTCGCAAGCCTACGCGCAATTGCAGAGCATGGACATTGTAAACGACGCGCAGCGCTACTCCGCGATTCAGTCCGCCATCACGAATCTGGAATACGTCATCTCCCTCCCCGCCCCGACGACGGCGGAAGTTGCGTCGGCAATGGGGCAGCTGACACAGGCGATGGCGGGTCTCTACTAATGGATACACAAACAAACACGGCGGCGGATTCTCTCGCAGAAATCCTCCATGCCCTCCGCGGCATCCGCGCCCCCATCCAGCAGGGCGAATACGACCTGCACGCCCTCGTGCGCACCGCCTTGACGGAAGCAGGCGTCCCCTGCGCGCACGAAGTCCCGCTCGCCCCGCGCTGCCGCATCGACTTGCTTTGCCCCGGCGGCATCGGCATCGAAATCAAGCGCGGGCAGCCTGACCGCAAGCGCATTGTGATGCAGCTGACCCGCTACGCCGCGTGCGGGCAAATCAGCAGTTTAATTCTCGTGACTGAGCGGACAGTCGCCGTACCCAATCGAATTCACGGAAAGCCGATTTCGTGCGTATGCCTGAACCGGCTGTGGGGAATTGCACTATGAATGAAGAAGAAGCGGAACTGCTTCCGCCGTACCTGCGCCCGTACCCGCCCTCCGGCGCACCGCTGGGAACGCTGAGCTACAACCGCCGCAGCAAATGCTGGGTGGTGAAGGGCGACCCGTCGGTGACGGAGGTGTGCAAGCGGCTGTTTCCGGGCAGCGCGGGCAGCAGGCGCGGCGAAGCGCGGTTCACGGCGCACCGGCGGGCGGTGGGCGACCTCTGCTGGCTGATGATGCGCTTCCCGCTGGAAATCAAGGCAAGTGACCGCGCGTTGTGGGAAAAAGCCGTCACGGGCGCGCGCGAATACGCGGTTCGTCAGGCAAAGTTATCGACCATGCCCGTGCGCATGACCCCGCCCGACGGCGCGTTTCTGGGCACGCTCCGCCCATTTCAGGAGGAGGGGCTGGCGTACCTGTGCAGCCATGACCGATGCCTGCTGGCGGACGAAATGGGCTTAGGCAAGACGGTGCAGGCGCTGGCGTTTCTATCCTCCACCGGTTCATTGCCCGCGCTGGTGATTCCGCCCGCGCACCTGACCCGCAACTGGCAGGAGGAAACGCTGCGTTTCCTGCGGGTGGACGGCAAATCCCCGCGCGTGCACACTATCCGTGGGCTGAAGCCCTACGACCTGCCGGAAGCGGACGTGTACATCATGCACTATCTGCTTCTGCGCGGGTGGAAGAGCGTGCTGCCGACGCTGCCTTTTCGCTCGGTCATCTTCGACGAAATTCAGGAGCTTCGCCACGCGGGGACGGAAAAGTACTCCGCCGCGTCGCTGCTGTCGGAAAGCTGCGAGCGCGTTATCGGGCTGTCCGGCACGCCGATTTACAACCGCGGCGGCGAAATCTGGAACGTCATCAACATTCTCGACTACCACTTCTTAGGCGACTGGGAGTCGTTTTCGCGCGAGTGGTGCAGCGGCTACGGCAATCAGCTTGTGCTGAAGCCCGATTTGCTCGGCGCGTACCTGCGGCGGGAGGGGCTGATGCTCCGCCGGACGAAGCAGGAGGTGCTGCGCGAGCTGCCGCCGAAGCGCCGCCTGGTGCAGGAGCTGGACTGGAACGACAAGGTATACGCCCAGCTGATGGCGCCCGTGATGCGCGACGTGCTGCGCTGGAAACAGGATGACCAGCTTTCGGCGCAGGAGCGGGCGATGCTGGAGGAATCCATCAGCCAGCACGCGCGGCAGGCCACGGGCGTGGCGAAAGCGCCGTATGTGTGCCAATTTGTGCGCGCGCTGCTGGACGGCGGCGAAAAAGTGCTGCTGTTTGCACACCACCATCAGGTGATGGACATCTACAAGCAGGAATTGAAGGCGTTTTCGCCGGGGTTCATCACCGGGCGGGAGACGACGCTGGCGAAAATGAACGCGGTTGACCGTTTCCAATCCGGGCGGACGGACGTGCTGTGCATCAGTCTTCGCGCGGCAAGCGGTCTCAATCTCCAGCGCGCGACGTGCGTCGTTTTCGGCGAACTGGACTGGTCGCCAGCAGTGCATTCACAGGCGGAGGACCGCGCGCACCGCATGGGGCAGGAGGATTCTCTCCTGTGCTACTACCTCGTTGCGCCGCAGGGTTCGGACGCTGTGATGCAGGAAGCGCTGGGCTTGAAGGTCAGCCAGTTTGTGGGGCTGATGGGCGACGCGCCGCAGTCCCCGGAGCAGGCGGAGCAGTTCGCGAATCAGGCGCGTCGGCATGTGGAGCGGATTGTGGCGCAGATGGGGGACAATTCCGGTTCTCCCGGCTAACGCTTTCGGTTGTCGTCAAGATGGATTAACCCCAAAAGTGGCGGCGCCGAAGGTTTCCAAAGGGCGACCGCAGACTTCGTCTGTTTTCATTGCCCCCTCCTCGCCTCCGCAGAGGCGAATTCCCCTGCAACAATAAAGACCAAGAAACATGGGTGTGCACTGCGAAGGGGTGTCGGGGGCGACCGCAAAGCCCCCGACTCGCGCCCGCAGGCGCGAAATCCCCTGCTTACGGAAAAGACCAGCTACATCTGAAAGACTGGCAGTTTGGTCGCGCCCATTTGGCGCGACACAGCACAGTTGGTCGAATGAGCAGCTTGGGGGCGCGTCTGAGGACGCGCGAAGTTACTGGCAGGGACGCTTCGCTGCCTGCACCTTTGTTGGCTGCTTCCTTTGAGTAGGTTTGACGCGGAACAGTTGGGGCGTTGCCCCAAACCCCACCAGAGGCGCTGCCTCTGGACTCCGCAAGGGGCAATTGCCCCTTGACCCCTTTTCGCGATTGAGTTGGTCGCTCTCTCATACTTCTTCCGCGTGCTGCTTTTTGTTTTTTCTCTCCCTTATTTTTCATTTACAAGGAGGTTTCCTATGCTAACCCTCGGCTGCCATCTCTCCGCCAGTGCGGGCTATCTCCACATGGGGCAGGAAGCCATTTCCATCGGCGCAAACACCTTTCAGTTCTTCACCCGCAACCCCCGCGGCGGCACGGCTAAGCCCCTCGACCTCTCAGACGTCGCCGCTTACCTTGACTTCGCCAGCGCCCACGGCATCGGGCAAATCGTCGCCCACGCGCCCTATACCCTCAACGGCTGCTCGGCTGACCCCGCCATCCGCGATTTCGCCCGCCGCACCATGCTCGATGATCTCCAGCGCCTTGACCACCTGCCGGGCAATCTGTACAACTTTCACCCCGGCAGCCACGTCAAGCAGGGCGTGGAAGTGGCAACGGAGCAAATTTGTGACATGCTCAACGCGATTTTGTGGCAGGATATGAAAACGACCGTCCTGCTGGAAACGATGGCGGGCAAGGGCTCGGAAGTCGGGCGGACGTTCGAGGAGCTGCGCGCGATTATCGACCGCACGGAGCTGAATGACAAGCTCGGCGTGTGTCTGGACACCTGCCACGTCAGCGACGCGGGATACGACATCGTGAACCACTTGGAGGATGTGCTGGCGGATTTCGACCGCGTAATCGGGCTGAATCGGCTCAAAGCCATCCACCTCAACGACAGCAAGAACCCCTGCGGCGCGCACAAAGACCGCCACGAGCAGATTGGCAAGGGGTACATCGGGTTGGAGGCGCTGATGCGTGTGGTCAATCATCCGTCGCTCAAGCACCTGCCGTTCGAGCTGGAGACCCCGAACGACCTCGCGGGCTACGCGGCGGAAATCAAGCAGATTCGGGAGTTGGCAGAATGATGCGGGTAAGTGCGGGCATTGTGCGCTATCCGGACGGGCGAATCCTGATCTGCCGCCGGGGCGAAGGGCGCAAAAACGCGCATTTGTGGGAGTTTCCGGGCGGCAAGCAGGAGGCGGGCGAATCACCGGAGGACGCATTGCGCCGGGAATTGCTGGAAGAATTGTCGCTGCCGATTGCGGATGTTTCGCCGCTGTGCCGCCGGGAAGCGCAGGGCATCGCGTTCGACTTCCTGACCGCGACGGCAACGCGCGCGCCGGTGCTGACCGAGCACGAGGGCTATGCGCTTGTGCATCCGGCGGAAATGACGAAATACGTTTTCTGCCCGGCGGATGAAGTCGTGGCGCGTCAAATAGCGTTCGCGAACGTCCGCGCGTGCCTGTGGGACTTCGACGGCACGCTGATGGACACCTATCCCCTGCTGACGGAGGTGTTCGTGCGCATCGCGGCGGAAAACGGGGTGCGTCTGACGGCGGAAAACGCGCTTTCGCTGCTGAAAGGCACGCTGCGGGATGCGTGCGCGGCGCTGTCGGCGCTGACAGATGTTTCTGTGGATGAGCTGCTGAAGGAATGCCGCGCGGCTGAAGCGGAACGCTTGCTGGACGCCCCAAAGCTGCTTTGCGGCATACCGGAATTGCTGCTTGCGCTGCACGAGCGGGGCGTTCGGCACTATGTGGTGACGCACCGTGACCTGCGCTGCCGTGACATGCTGGCGCAGTGCGGGGTGCTGATGCTGATTTCGGGCTTTCTCACCCACGAGGACGGCTATCCGCGCAAGCCCGCGCCGGAAATGGTGCAGGGCTGCCTGCAGCGATACGCCTTGGCGGCGGATGATTGCATCATGATCGGCGACCGGCCGCTGGACACCCGCGCAGGCAAAGCGGCGGGGGTTCGTGGCATCCTGCTGGACGCGGACGGGCGCTTTGCGGGCGAAAAGTCGTGCGAGGCGCGGGCGGAAAATGTCGCGGAAATCGCGGAAATGCTGCTGCCTGACTGGTGCTTATAACCGCCCGGCAAATTACGATTTTATCTACATGATATATGCACTACGATTGGAGGAATCACCATGCGGAAAATGCTCTGCCTGCTGCTGATGCTGGCAATGCTCACGCCGTGTTTGCCAGCCCTTGCGGAGGATACGGACGCGCTGGATGTCATTTTGCTCTCCAGTGCCTCCATCGAGCCGCTGCAGGAGACGCTGCGCCCCGGCAAGGCGGTCACGCTGCGGTTCACATCGCCTGTGGACGGCACCGCCACGCTGCTGCTGCGCGACGCGGAGACGCTTGAAACCGTGCTGCCAGTTGCCAAGGATTACCCCGTCACGGCGGGCGAAAATCAGATGCTGTGGAACGGCACATACGAGGGCGTTTTCGCGCCGGAAGGAATCTACCGGCTTGTGGCGCAGTTCTCCGACGGGTCAGAAGCGGACACCGCCATTCTGGTGGGGCAGATTGCGCCCTTCCTGACCTCCATTTCCGCGCTGGAGAGAACCGAGGACGGCGAAGTGCGTCTCTCCTTCTACGCAAGCGAAAACGGCCGCCTGACGCTGGGGCTGTGGGGCGCAAGCTGGTCGCTGCTAAAGAACATTGACATTTCCGCCGGCACGAACGAAGTGACGGTGGACGCAACCGCCCTTTCGCCGGACACCGTCGCAATCAGCCTGACGCTGACGGACAACACCGGCTACTGCTCGAACGAGGAGCATGTGGCAGTGAATCCGGCGTCCTTCGGCATCCTGCCGACGGCGACCCCGACTGCCGAGCCATCCCCCACGCCGACGGCGACCCCGACTGCCGAGCCGTCCCCTACGCCGACGCCATCCCCTACGCCGACGGCAGTTCCGACGCCATCCCCCACGCCCTCGCCCTCGCCCACGCCTTCGCCCACGCCGACCCCGAACATCACCTTCACGCCGTCCTACGGCAGCCCGTATGAATTCCCGTCCGACGCGCCCGCGTCCTACTGGAACACGCCGATGGACTACACGGACGAAGCGGCTGTCTGGGCGATGCTGACCGCGCCGATGACGGTGGTCAAGGGCGACGGCCGCACGCAGGTGCGCATCCGCAAAGAGCCGGACAGCAAGAGCGCCGCCATCGGCATCCTGACCCGCGCGACGCAAGGCATCCGCGTGATTGAGACGCTGGACAATGGCTGGTCGCTGATTGAGTGCTACTCCTCCTCCTTCGCGGACAACACGGTGAAGGCGTGGAACCTGCTGGTGCAGGGCTACGTCGAAACGAGCACGCTGACGACCGTGGAGTGGGACAGCAACGACAAGTACGGCTTAGTGGTGGACAAGCTGACGCAGCGCCTGTACGTCTACGAGGACGGGCACCTGATTTCGACACTGCTTGTCTCCACCGGGCTGGCAAACGCGAAGCAGCCGTTTAACGAAACGCGCTCCGGCGAGTACATCATCGGCAGCTTCACGGGCGAATTCACCAGCGGCAACCTCTACTGCGGCATGGGGCTGCGCTACAACGACGGCGACCTGCTCCACGAAGTGCCGCACACCAAGCGCGCCGACGGCTCAAAGTCATACGCCTACAACGAACCCAAGCTCGGCACGCGCGCCAGCCACGGCTGCATCCGCGTTCAGCGCCTGCGCAACACGGAGGGACTGAACATGAAGTGGCTCTGGGACAACCGGAAGCATCTGGGCCGCATGGTCATCTGGGAGGACTGGCAGGGGCGGCAGATTCCGATTCCGGACGACAACACCGTGCTGTACTACAACCCCAACGGCGGCTCGTACTACCACCGCGCCGACACCTGCTACTCTGTGACGAAGGACAACGTGACGTTTGAATCCTTCACCTATGCGCAGCTGGACGAAGAACCGTACAGCAAGCTGGATTTCTGCCCGTACTGCGCGCCCGCGATGCGCAAGGCGGACATTGAAGCCATCAACGCCCAGTACCTCTTCGGCGGCGACCACGACCCGATTCTCACCGCCGCGCGTCAGCCCTATTTCGACTATATCGCCAGTCTCGATCCGCCGGAAGCGACCGAGACCCCGGCGCCATGAGGTAACGCATGAACATCGTCGATTACGTCATCATCGGCATCATTGGCATTTCCGTGCTGTTCGGGCTGTATCGCGGCTTCATTGCCAGCGTGCTGAACATGGGGTGCGGGCTGATGTCATTCCTCGCGTCCTTCTGGGTCAGCCCGAAGCTCGCCGCCGCCGTGCAGTCCAACCAGTCTTTTCTCAACATGCTGCTGCACTACACGGATGCGTCCAGCCGCATCGGCGACCTTGAAACCGCCATCACGAACGTCGCAACGCTCACCAGCCAGAGCATCAACAGCATCCTGGAGAAGGTGAACCTGCCCGCGCCGCTGGACACGCTGCTGCGCGTGAATCTGGAGAACAACGTATACGCCTCGTCGGGGCTGTCCACCGTCTCCGATTACGTCAGCCAGACGATTTTGCAGGCAAGCATCAACATCATTTGCTTTCTCGTCAGCTTTTTGGTGCTGTACATTGTCCTCGCTATCGTGCTGAACCTGCTCAAGGCGGTGTTCCGCTTTCCCATCCTCAAGCAGCTCAACGGCTTGGCGGGCGGCGCGTTCGGCTTCCTCCGCGGATTGCTCGTCTGCCTCGTGCTCTTCACGCTCGTTCCCCTCGTGCAGACGGTCATCCCGCTGGACATGGTGAACGACCTGATTGCCCAATCAACCCTCGCGCCGATTTTCTCCAACGGCAACCTGATTCTCGCCATCATGAACGGCAAATTGTAAAATTTTTTGCGGAAGAAGGAAACGAAACGGCGTTGACGAACGTCTAATTACATGGGGGAGGCGCAAGGGGCGTTGCCCCTTGACCCCAGCAGGGACGCTGTCCCTGCACCCTGCAAGG